>Ga0209336_10000612_pt1 | contig 18160 bp, 15 predicted proteins | sample LinPmetageLP32_FD_184042 | JGI IMG/M metagenome (GOLD analysis project Ga0209336, IMG submission 184042) | Marine viral communities from the Pacific Ocean - LP-32 (SPAdes) (version 2) | ecosystem: Environmental > Aquatic > Marine > Oceanic | place: Pacific Ocean | collected 2009-08-23 | reverse complement strand
AGCAACATCTCCTGCATAAATAAAATCTCTTATTGGTGAACCATCTCCCCAACAAATTAGTGGATGTTCTTTTTCACCGAATAATCTTTTTATAAGTGAGGCAATTACTGTTGATTCTGATGTGAAGTTATCATGTCTACCATAGATGTTTGCTGGTCTTACAATTGATGCTTTATTCCAATCGAATGATACAGAATAAACTTCTGCTTGTAGTTCACCTAATCTCTTAGCCCACCCAGCATACTTATCTTTTTCTGATGGGAATGTTTTCCATACATCATCTTCATAAAATACCTCAGCTGGTTGATATACTCCAACAGTTGAAGTGTACACATACCATTCTACATCTTCTAATCTTGCAGCTTCCATCATATTGGTATTAAATTGTAACATAGGTACAAAGTAATCAGCAGGTTGTTCCATTGCTCTCTTAGGAGAACCTTTAACACCCGCAATATGGAATATGATATCTTGACCTTCTACAACTCTTTTGCAAGATGAGAACTCTCTTAAATCTGCTTTAATGAATTGATAATTTTCATCTTTATATTTTTCTAATTGATTGTCTGGCTGTCTTATATCAACTGCCGTTACTAATGCACCTTTATCGATACATTTCTGAACCATATAGTTACCAACCAATCCATTGGCACCTGTTATCAAAACCTTTTTATTTTTCATTTTCTATTTGTTTTATTATGTCTGGAATCGAATTTACCTTGTAGTTATCAAATACCTTTCTATTATATATACATATATTTTTAATTTTCTGATAAATTTCATTAAATTCATTTATTGTTTTATTGTTTAATTCTAATATTATTTTTTCTATTGCAAAATATCTTTCTTTAGGATTTTCAATTTCATCATAACTTTCATCCCAAAATTCTGAGAATGTTTTGAATCCTAATCGTTTTAATTCTTTAAGATATTGATATGGTCCTAAAACTATGAATGGTTGATAGCATAGAATAGGTTTTATAATTTTTTCTGATATGAAAACCCCATTACAACGATATGATGTTTCTGTTACAATATGAATACATGAATCTAAAAATAATGATTTTGAAAATGTATTACTTGTTTTAAAACTTGTTAAATCTACATCTTGTCCCTTTGTATCAAGTTCAATTGGTAGATGACTTCTATATTCTTCAAATGTTAGTTTAGGTGTTGATGTATAAAACCCCCCAAAATCATCCCACAATTTTAAAAAACTAAAATATGAATCTGAGAAATCATTTGTTAAGTAAGTATGATATAATCCGAAACGATGTTGTTTATCTATGGTTCTATTAAAAGATAAAAATTTATTATTTCTAAATACATCAAGTTCATTTTCAAGCACATCTTCACTTTTGTAACCAAGTTCGTTTTGGGTAAAGAAATCAAAATGACCAAATTCTTGTTTGTAAACACATGGTTCTTCTAAAAAATGATGATAACAAAATGTATTTTTATCATCTTTGTGATTTATAACACTATCTATGTAGTAAACCTTATCTGTTAAATTTAATTCAGCAATTTTATCTCTTAACTTATCTTTTGAATTCTGAGGTGCCGGATCTGCAAGTGAAGCAAATATTATTTTTACATCATTATTTTTTAATATATCAAACAAAGTTGTACCTAAAAATTCTGTTTTTAGATTTCTATAACATCCTTTAAAATGTTCAACAGTTTCTATGACTATAATATTGTTAAGGGTATTATCAATATCAATCCCAACAGTATATTCGTAATTTCTTTGAATATAATCAGTAAATGGACCAAATATAACCCACTCTGGTCTATTATTTTCTTCAAATAAAGAAACAAAATTTAAAATACTACCCATTTTCCTGTCCCATAATGTGGGTATTTAGAATTATACTTATAATATACCACATCCTCTGGTATTTCTCTTTGAATTTCATTCCATGTATGTGAAGTTGGTGTATTGGTAGAAACTTCATTATCTTCTACTACAAAATAAAGTGGTAAGTTAAAGTTTCTAGCGTATTTATGTACTTCATAAAATATACCAGTTTCAAAAGTCATATCTCCAATAAAACACCATATCTTTTCATCAGTTCCTTTTTCTTTAATTGCTTTTGCAATTCCCAATGCAATTGGTAAAATACCAGTTACAATTGCTGATGAGTAAAATTTGGATTCTTTATCTATTATTGTAATAGATTTTCCTTCTAGTATTTTTTCTTTTAAATATTTTGGGTCTACTCCATGTAATAATGCATGATAATGCGACCTCCATGTTGAAAATACCCAATCACCTACACCTATTTTTTGAAAGATTTTTATTAGTTCTTCTTCATTACCATTTGATAAATGAATTGGTCCTGTTATTTCTCCATTTTCCCAATGAGAAATAATATCATCTTCAAAATCAATTAATTCTTGTTTTGACCAGTTGCCATCTACCCATCTATCTTTGTGATAATCTAAATTTTTAATTTCCATTTGCATCTCTTTTTGATATTATAGGATTCGTACAAGGCCATTCGATATTGAACTTTTTACTATCCCATTTTATTGTTTGTTGTTTATCTACATCGTTAAATTGTCCCTTATATGCCATTTTATAACTAAAGATAGAATCATCTTCAAATACATAATGACCATTTGCAAACATAGGTGGAATTAATACTTGTGTCGATGTTTCTGGTGAAAGAATAAACGATTCCCATTTACCGAAGTTTGGTTGCTTTGGTCTTAAATCTAAAACTACCAAATAAATTTTTCCATGAATACAATTAACTAATTTCCATGTCTTATCATCGTAATGCAATCCTCTTAAAACATTTTTTTTAGATTTAGAATGTCTATCGTGTTTAAATGTTAATCCAGCATTTCTATCTTCTGCGGGTAAAATTCTATCATAATACTCTGAATGATATGTTGTTGATATGGAACCTCTCTGTTCGTAATATACAGATGGTTGTATCACCTTTACTTGTGGTAGCTTAGTACCGTGGTAAAAATGAAAATCATCCCAATCTCTTTGTTTATAAAATATACTATGTCCTTTTGCCATAACCTAATGGGAAACCATTTCTATACTTAGAGCTCAAATCTTGTATAAGAATGGTATATGTTTTAATTAATTCTTCTATTCCATTATCTAATGAATGCTCTGCAACCCAACCTACTGATTCGATTTTTTCATTAGATACTATATAATCTCTTTTATCAGGATCTGAATAATAATCAGAATATGTTATTGCAAAATCAGGTACATATCCTTTTATTTTTTCTACCAATTGTTCTTTTGATAAATTGGCATCTGATAATCCTACATTGAAAACTTCTCCACTATGTTCTTCATAATTTTCAATCATAAATAAAAATACATTTGCAACATCTCTAATATGAATGTAATTTCTTACAAAATCTTTTTCGAATATTGTAATGTATTTATCTGTTAGGGCTTTGTAAACAAATTCGTTTACTAATAAATCCATCCTCATTCTTGGTGATGTACCAAATACAGTTGCTAATCTAACAGAAATTCCTCCTATCCCAAGAACCTCTCCCTCAGCTTTTACTTTAGTTACACCATAATGTGATATTGGGTTAAGTGGACTTTCTTCAGTACACTCACCACTCTCTCCTATCCCATATCCACTATTCGTGTTCGGATAAACCACCCTTACGTTTGTTCCAGCAATCAACTCACAAATATATCTTACATGTTCATAGTTAATTGCGGTTGCTAAATCTTTATCTCTATCACAAGCAGGAAATCCTACGATTGCTGCAAGTGGTATAATTACATCAAAATTATTTACTATTGATTTAAGTAATGCTTTATCTCTAACATCTCCATAAATAAAATTAAAGTTGGGGTTGTGTGTAAAAATAATTGATGATGTTTGATTATACATTAAGTTATCTAAAATTGTAACTTCATAGTTTTTATTTAATAAAGTTTCTGTAATAACAGAACCTAAATAACCTGCACCTCCTGTGATTAGTATTTTCATAACATTGTATTTTTAGTAAATTGATTTAGTAAATTTTCTTCATAAGAATTACTTATGTATTTTTGTTTTAAAAGATTTTTATTGTAATATAAAATTGGTTGCATTTCTTGTAACATTTTTATCCATTCTTCATGTGTTTTATTACAAAGAATTACAATTTGTTTTACTAACAACTCTGTTCTTTTTTTATAATCTGTTTCATTATCGTAACTTTCATCCCACCATTTATCAAAAGTTTGAAATCCTAATTTTTTTAAATGCCTTAATATATGTGGATTTCCATTTATTAAAAATGGATGTAAATTCATTATTGGTTTTAATGTTTTTTCTGTTATAAATAAATACCAACTATATGCATCTGTTTCTGAAACTATTGAAAAATACGTTTTCTCATATTCATCTTTTCTACTTAAAAAATTGTGATACCATGCAACTTCATGTTCGTTTGGATTTTCAATAACCAAAGGATACCATTTTTTATGATTGGAATATAATTCTTTATAATCATCATTGTTTAAATCCAAATTACCAACTTTCATTGAAAAGGTTTCAAACTGATTTTTAATTTTATCAAGTATTTCATCAAAATCATCTGTTCTTAACAATGAAACTATACCTTTATCTAAAATATTATTTTTATATAATTTATTTACTAAAAACGGTCTATGTAATCTTGCAGAATTTCTATTATAATTTAAAAAATATTTTTCTTTTTTATTAAATTTTAAATTTTCTTGCAATGAGTACTGATAATCTTTATCATGTTCTCTAATTAGATTATCTTGTTCTTCGCATTCTTGTATGAATTTACCTGCATAATGAACATAATAATCATTATTGTAAACAACAATTCTTTTGTCACTTAATTTGATATTATTTATTTTTTCATTACAAGTTGAAATAACAATTTTATTATTAGCTTTTATACCATGTTTATCTAACCATTTACTAAATTTAGTAAATAACTTTAAATCATGGGGATAACTACCTTCTCTATTATCCATTAAAATTAATTTAAATTCATCTAATTTTTTAAAATAATTTAAAAGCTTTGGTGATAACAAATCATCAAAATTTAATTGAGGATTTACATAATATTCAAAAAAATTTGATACAGATATTGATTCTAATGTAATAAAGAAATAAGTTTCTTTAGAATTGTAGTGTTTTCTACTACGAATATCGTTAACTTGATTAACACCTATACTGTTCCAATTTTTATTGGTAGATATATATTCTTCTGCAAACATACCAACCTGTGGTATTAACTCAGAGGGATTATATGGAGATGCCATAATACTTGCACCATCATTAATATTTTCTGTTTGGTAAAAAAAGTTATTTCTTAGTGTACTTTTATTATACCCAAACTGTAAATACCCATTTGGAAACTTAAAATCATATACAAAGTGAATATTTTTCTTCATTTAAATTATAAGATTTGTGTTTCAGTTGCCATCCATTTTTTGTCAAATAATATCATAGAATTACCATTCTGAGTGATATCCATCACTTTATAAGGAGTTGTCCATATTGGATTAAAAGAATAAACACCACATGGTTTTAAATCAAAATTGATGTCATCTTTTTCTTCTACATTATAAGTTTCTTTAATATCGCTTTTTGATAGTGCACTTTCAAAAATAGATATATGCTTAATTGAACCATATAAAAATCCTCTATGTTCTGGAGAACAACTATCAAGTGAATTATTACAACCAACCCAAATCCAAGAATCTCTATAATCAATTATTTCACCTGAATATGAAATTTTTGATTCTTGACCATCAACATAACAAGTTACTATTTTTTTAGTTTTATCATGAACCATTGCACAGGACATCCAATCTTTATTCTGATTAACATCAATCCATGTATCATGAAATTCAACACCTACTTCTCTACTTACCCATGTCCAAAATTGTGCTTTTATATAACATTGATTTTCACCTGTTTTTATTGCACTCAATCCACAATGTCTACCATTTTTTGCAACTATACCACCTTCATGTGTTGCAGTTCCAAGTATCATGGAATCCCAATCTACTTTAACTTTAACAGTAATTGTAAAATCTTTTTCTGTTAAATCAAATGTTTCTTTTTTAGATAAACCATATCTATTTTTTGGTGGGATAAAATAAGCATTATCTCCTGTAAGTTCTATCATATCTTAATTTCTAAGCATTTTCTATAAAATTCTTCTAATTCTGGAAATGTTGCACAAAAATCAGTTCCTCTTCTTTCATCGTGTGCTCTAAAATAATATCCAAAATTTCTTCTCTGTGTTTCAAGTTGTTTTTCTGGTATTGGTGATTTCATCCAATCAAATGTTCTTTTTAATTTTTGAATCTCTACATCAGAATAACCGATATATTCTTTTTCAAATAAAGGAACACCTAAGAAATCTACTAATTGAGCATCTTGATATATTTTTTCTGCCCAATGTGGTTCTAAAACTTGAACTGTTTGGTGCGTTGGGTGTCTTAAATAAGATGTATCTAAAAATGTTGCTGAATTCCAATATCTATCATCAGAACCATATTGTGTTTTTAAATCATAAACACCTCTAATAAGTTTGTCATAGTTTGGAACTGATAATGCGTTATAAGTAACCATATAAGTTAAAATAACCTTTGGACACTTTTCTAAAACTTTATGACAGTTATCCCAAAATCTATTAAATTCTAAACCATTTCTAATATATTCTGCTTGTGCTCCCCAACTATCTACTGATGTGAATATTACGAATTCTTTAACTCTATCCTGGTCACATATTTTTTGTACTTTTTCAATAAATTTATCAACCAGTTTATCAACTACTCCAAGATTAGAATTTATTGCTAAGTTTAATTTTTTATTTGGATTTGGGTGTTCAATTATATAATCTAAAACTCTCCAAGTATCTTTACTCATTAATGGCTCACCACCAGTTATTCTAAAAGTATGTAAATCTTCATATAAGTTTGGCCACCAATTCCAAAAAGCATCTACATAAGGGTTTGCTTTTGTAACTGGCATTGGCATTTTACCTTCTTGTTTAAGATAGGTCAAATCATTAAATGCATCAGTTGTTGGATATGCACCATATTTTTCTGATTCTTCCATCCATTTTGTTGAAAATGCAGGTCCACAATATGAACATTTAAAATTACATGCATTTGAAAAAGAAACTTCAACGTATTTTGGATTATAATCATCTCTCCAACCTAATTGTTTAATTTCATCCATATAAGGATAAGACCAATTCTCAGCAGATTTAAAAGTTCTATCTGAAAATCTATTAGAACTATCTTCTACATTCCAACAATAATCACATTCTTCAGGTCGTTTTCCTTCCAACATTTCTTTTCTTCTTCTCTTTTTATACATTGTATTGTGAAGAGCAGTTGGATTTCTTTTTAATTCCCTTAATGGAATTTGGTGTGTTTTTGGGTGATGACAGGAATGTGTATGTCCAAGTTGCAAATGCATTGTAACTTGTGTCCATTTAGCTAAACAAAAACCAGCTCCTGTATCGTTTAGAGAGGTTCGTATATCAACGTAAAATGGGCTATCATCATCTATGTTGATTTTTCTCTTTTTTTCTTCTTGTTTTGCTATTAATTCTGCCATTGAATTTATTGTATATTAATATATATTAGAATTTAACATTTATTAGTTTTGCATTCGGACTTATTTCCTCAATACTAACTAATTCATATTTTAATTGTTTAATACCATCGGATTTATAATCCCAAGTTCCTTGTTGCATTTGAAGAACATATCGTCTTTCGTTTCTTGCAGTTGTTTCTCCCTTTGCCCAAACTTCTTTTCCATCTTTGTTTTTTATCAACCCCTCATCTTTGTGAGGTAAACATTTTAGTTTTCCAGGTATTCTATGTGGGATTATTGTATAAGGAATTTTAATTTTTCCTTTTTTTAATTCTGCATTTCTTATACTACCATGTAATTCATTGCCAGTTAAATCAACTGCCGTATAGGGTGAGTTTTTTTGTTGTTCTGAATTGAAATCGTAATGAAGAACTAATTTGTTTTTAGGTACGTTTTTATGAATATCTTTTATTTCTTCAGCACTTAAATCTCGATTCCATACATAAACTTTTCCAATATCTCCTTTTAACCAACGATTAATATCATTCTTTCTTGCAGATGTGGTGGTTCCAATATACCAATCACCCATTCCATAAGATTTTAATCTATTTTCGTATGATAGTGGAGATTGTGTACCATGACCATGTCTTGCATCTGATTCTTTTCCATTTAAATAAAAATGTACTTTTTGATTTGCTGAATCAACTTTTAATGTTATCCATGTCCACTGTCCTTCGTATCTTTTTATCCATTGATACAAATGGTTTCTTTCATTATCCCAAAGTTGTGCAGTATATGCTCTTGAATTATTATAACTCAATCCCCAATCATAACCTGGTCTACGAATTATTGGATATTCACAAAATCTTCTATCATCATCACCCACTAACCAAATATTAACTTTATCTTCTTGTTGATATGCACGAACTAAAATTGAAACAGTATGTGAACGAGAAGTTAAATTTCTAAGTTTTTTATCTTTATCTATTTTAATAAAAGAATTTAACCCATTAAAATTTAAATAGGTTTGCTCATCTGTTGGATAATCCATATATGTATCATCTGCATATCCTTCTAAGACACATCTCCAAAATAAATCATCATCTTCCATTCCCCAATCCCAATAATCATTTGAATAACCATTAGTGTTTTCTACTTGTTCTTTTGAAAATAAAACGGCTCCACCAAAGTATTCTTCATACTTTAATTTATAATCCATTTGTGATATTGAAGTTGCAATATGTATTGGTGTTTTTGTAGGAAATGTATAATCACAACCATCTTCTGGTATCATATCTATATCATGCCAAACTATATAATCACACCCATCTTCAAATGCATGTTTTGCTGCAACATTTTTTGTGGCTCCTCTATTGAATAACTTATCATCTACTTGATGTGCAAAATAAATACAATAATCAATTCCTTGAGACTCTAAGTACTTACCAATTGATGGTATAAACTCTTTTAAGTGAGCTTCTCTATTTCTATATGGTACACAAACCCCTAACTTCATAGTGTATCTGCTATTAACTTTTTAAATTTAGTTGTACTCCAACCATGGTCTCTGTTTAGATAATGAACTGGCACATCTAATTCGAAACCTGTATATGTTTTACCACGATAATCATCTCCTAAAAATCTGATATCTGGATTCAATCGGTATATTAAATCTACCAATTCTTTTTCATAAGTATAATACGCAATTCCATCTATATACTTTATTGAAGTTAAAATTTCTGTTCTCTCTTCTTTAGTAAGTATTGGTTTTAATTTTTCTGGTCTTTCAATTGATGGGTCTATATGTAAAAGAACTATAAGTTGTTTACAATAAGTTTTACATTCTTTGAACATCTTAATATAACCTGGATGTATTACATCGAAGTTACCAGCTATTATTCCTGTATTATATATTGGTTTCATAACTCTACTGATATAAAATAATAATTATCCATTTTTGTATCTGATAATAATTCAAATCTAGTATTATCAATACCATCTCTTTTATAATCTGATTTTCCTTTTAATACTTTATTATAAAAATAAAGTTGATTTTTTCTTGTTTCTGTCCAAGTCCATTTATTTTCATAAAACCCATTGTCTTTATGGTATAATAATTCAAAAGTAGATTCTCTTCTCCATGGAATTGGTACTTCAATAAAATCACTTACTTGATTTACCACAACTCTATCACAATCCTTTACTTCTGCAATTTTTTTTCTACGCGATGTATCTATAACATTAGAAAGTGTTGCGTTTCTCATATCATAACACATTTCTAAAGTATGTGGTGCGATATAAGCTCCATAGGATTCCAATAATCCAAATCCGGTATTTGTGGATATTTCCTTAACTTGTGTTTCTTCTAACGAATGATTAAATAATGCAAAATAATCAATTGTACCTTTAAATGGTCTCCTTTTATTATGTTCAAGAGATGGAGAATTTCCTAAATAGATTTCTTTATCAGAACCATAATGTAGTACTCTTCCACTATACTCAGCTTCATCAACAAGTTCACCATCTTGATAAAATTTTATTATACCTTCATCTTGATTTACAGTTGCACACAATATAGTTTGTTTTGGAGATGAAATGTTTGATTTTAAACTTATACATTCTTTATCTCCTGTCCAAGTTTCAAATTTATATCTTTTATATGAATTAAAAGTAAAACCAGTATCCATACCAGGTATGGCAACAATATTATATTCATCAAATGGATATCCTTCATTACATTCAATTTCCGATGGATTAACTGAACAGAATAAAGTATAGTTTTTTAATTTGAATGGTTTTGGTATTGTTACTTGACTGGTATGACCATTGAATTTTAATGCAGTTGTACTATGTGCTTTTGATGGTAATTGTTTTGTGTTAAAATCAATAAAATTTTCTTTACATCTCCAAAGTAAATCATCATCTTCATATCCCCATCCCCAATATTTGTTAGAATACCCATTTATATGGTAATAATCATTTATTGGAAATAAAGTTACTCCACCAAAATACTCATCAAATACAATTCTTTTCATTTCTTTATTTTCTGAAATGAAATTTGTTGCAAGATGAGTAGGAACTCTTACCTCAGAATAATCGACATCTTTAGGTAACATATCAATATCGTGTAAGGCAACATAAGTACATTTAAGTTCTTTTGCTTTTTTTACGCCAATATTTAATAAGGCTCCACGATTAAATGCTTTTTTATCTGCCTGTTCAACTATTATTAATTCGTATTCAATTTTTGAATCATTGAAATGGTTTTTAATTGCAGTAGTAAAATGATTTAAGTGTATTCTTCGGTTTCTATATGGAACAATGATACCGAGTTTCGACATATATTATTTTTTGATTTTATTCTCGTACCACTCTGATAAGTACCATTCCATTCTTGGTCCCCATTCTTCTTTATCAATTTCTTCAAACCATAAAGTAAGTGCATCGATTGAATTCCCTATTTTTTCAAGAGCTTTAACTTTTCTTTCTTCAAGAAGTTGTGCAGTTTCATCTTTTTTTGCCGGCATAACGTTTGTATTTTTAATTATTAATGTTAATATATATAAATATATAGAAATTGATTAAACAGAAATAATTTTCTTTAATAATCTGTTCCATTTAGTGTAATCCCAATGATTATTAGTAATCATCTTTTCAAACATAAATTCAGGATTATTAATATCAATTTTCCAATCATTTATTTCTATTGCTTTATACATTTTTTTATATTCTTTCCAATAAGAATAATCTTTTTTTGTTTCTGATACTTCTTTTAATCTTTCAAGAACTGTTGAATCCCATTTAAAATGATGAACTTGTATAAATCCCTCACCTCTACCTGTTGGATATCTTTTAGGATGATTCCATCCTCGTTCTCTCCAAGTATCAGTATCACCAATTACTGCGAAATGTTGACCAGGTGTTACATCCACCGAACCTTTCATTACACAACATTTGTTTGGCATCGCTCCACTCATTGGATATCTAAAAAATCCTGCAAGTGGAAACGATTTCCAAATATTTGTTTCTTTTGTTACCAAAGGAAACTCTCCGTTCTCTCCTATCCTATCGAGAAAACCTCCAGTTATAAATTCCCATCCATTTTCTTCACAATCATTTATCATTTCTTGTAAAGGTTTTGGATATATGTGGAATTCATCATCATCCGAAACCACCCACCAATCATTTGGTTTGGTTTGTTTAACTTCGTTGTATAATTGAGTTACTCGTTCCCAATTAAATTTTTCTTCTGTTACTATCTTGTGGGGTTTAATTCCAAGATTAATTACATCTTCTAATATACCATCTAAAGTATGTTGTCTATAAACTACTACATAAATTTCATCTACAATATCTTTGTAGTGATTTATCATATGTGGTAAAAGTGTAGTGTTGTGCCCAACAACTGTAACTAAATTTATTTTATGCATTCTTTCTTATAAATGTTAGACCAGTAGAAGAAGGTTTATCTCTTAATATACCATTATTAAAAAAATTAAAAACTTCCCATTCTTTGTTTTCTTTTAATTCTTTAACAAACTTTGCTGGTCCATTTGCATATTCTTGATGAAAATCATCTAATATATCATCTGTAATGATATGTTCTTTTTCAAATGATTCATCAGTATCATGAATAGATATAATACCATTAGGGCTTAGTATTTTACTGTATAATTCAAAATCTTTCTTTACATCATCATATGAATGTCCTGCATCTATATGAAGATAATCTATTTTTATATCTTCTTTAACAAAAAAGTTATAATATGCATTTTCTGTTGTATCTAATATTACTCTACTTGGAAAATGTGTTCTATAAAATGAATCTTTTTCTATCCAATCAGTATATCCCCCAACTCCATTTGATGCATCTACTAAAATAGTTGTTCCTACATTACCCCATTCCATTAACTTTTCTCCGTCAAATATTTTTTGGTCATGTAAATCCATTCTTGCTTGTGACATTATTCTTGGAATAAATCCACCACCACTTCCTAAACATACACAAATTTTTGCTCTCATGTATTGGATAGCAGAATATATCAATAAACCATCTCCAAGATGCAAATCAGTTGCACCATGTGTCCATCTGTATTTAACAGGTGATAATTCTTTGAACTCTTTTTCGTTTGTGTCTTTTTTTATTTTGAAGTTATTTGTAAAAAACTCTTTAACTAAGACATAGTTAATAATAGACATAGTATCTTTTGTGTATATATAAATATATTAAATAAATTTTTCTAATATTTTTGCAGACCAATTTTGTGTATTGTCAAAAGTCATCATATAAGTTTTGAGTTTAATAAATTCTTCGAATCGTGTATTCTTATCATCACCTATTATTTTTTTAATCATCTTATCAAATTCATTTTTATTAGATGCTCTATACTTGTAATCTACCTCGGTTGCCCAGTCAGTATGAATAATTGGAATTTTTCCATAATCAACTGCTTGAAATATAGAATATCCAAATGGTTCTTTAAAATAGGCTCCATGAAATATATCAAATTTCTTTCTCATAAAGCTATCATGTATAGAATTATCCCATTGATAAAATTTAACATTTGGAAACTGATAACCTGTTGAATCTTTTAGATTTTCAAAATCATATTTGTTTGTGAGAACAAATCCTTCATGGCCGTGAACCCAATGTAAACATTTTCTTGATTCTGCTCTTGATGCAAATCCGATTTTATTAGAAATTTCATCAGATGGTCTTATATTATATTTAAAATTGTAAAAATTTGGTATAGTATAAGTGTAATTTGGAAAATCATCTAATAGTTTACTTGGATTATTACCTATCCAAATTCTTTTATTAAAAGTTTGTAAAAATTCATTGTAAAATGCACTATCTACTTTTGTATTAAATTGTAATCTTTTTAATTCGGGTACTTTATTTATAACTTCTTCCATTTCGGTTGGATATGCGTGAACAAAAATAGTTTTAAATTTAGTTTCCCATTTCCATAGGTGTTCTCTCTTATGATAATGAGAATGTAAATAATATATTCCCATACAATCCTTTAACCATTTTTCTGTTTTGTTTGGGTCATCTCCATGAAAATGGAAGTCTAATCCCTCTGGTAAAGATTTTGTATCAAAGTTTGTAGGTCGTTTGGAATCAATTAATAATCTCCAGTTTTTTCTTTTTGGTAATTTTGGCCAAATTAAATTTAAGAAATGGTTTGTCCATATATCAGCTCCACCTTGAATTGTATTACCGGCACCAGTAGTAACCAATACATTCATACTTGATGAGAATTTAGAAGAATCTTTTACTCGTTCTTCAGAGGGAAGTGTATTATTTATTTTTGAAACAAGTACATCAGTATCAATGTATTCATCAGCACCTATTAAATAATTTACTAACGAAGATGTTAGGTCTTTTTTTTCTTTATCTTTTAATATAGCCATTTTTTATAACTTTACCTATGTAAATATACGAAAATTATTTTATATATCCTAATTATTTATAATTATTCTCCTTCACCTGGTACACCTTTAGCATTGTGAGTAAGTATTCCATTTCCAAAGAATAAATCTTTTGATTCAACATCTATCTTATAAACAAAGTTGTTTGAATCAGAATTTTGTTCTATTGAAGTTATTTCTATAAATACATTCTCATCGTTTAAGAAATAATCTCCAACTTGAATATTATCAGAACGTAAGAACATGTGTGTATTGTTTCTTTTTATAAAGTGATTATGTTCCTTTGATGCTTCTATTAATCCTGTATTGAAAGAATATATCGTATCAACACTATATTCAGTAGTAGCAACTACCTCAGATTGTGCTGATGTGTATGTTAATGTATCTGAACTCCAATTTAATGATTCACTTTCACCATCTGCCATTGTATCAATGTTTATACTTTTAACAATATCACCAATTACTAAGTTTTGTATTTCTTTTGTAGTTCCATCTATCATTGAAACTTGAGTTCCATAGATTAAACAACCACCACCAGGACCACCAGGTGTTGGTGGAGATGGTGGAGATGGAGGTGTACTTGTTCCACTTCCTTGTAATCTTATTGTAAATGTATGAGTACTTAAATCTGAATTAGTTATTGTAAAAACAGTATCTCTAAATACAGTATTAGCATATTGACCTGGACTATAATCGTTTCTTATATAAAGTTGTGCAGATGATGGTGTACTTGTTACACTATTAACGCTTGTTGCAGATGAAGAACCGCCTGTATTTGAAGTTCCTATTGATAGATAGGTTGTTGAATCAAGTGATATACCATATGTCCCTGCATAATCTGTTTGAAGTGCAAATTCAACAAAATTTGGTGTGAATCCATATGGAGCTGATGAACTTTGTTGGAATACTAATGGTAAACTTGAAGGCGATAGTATAGTTCCATGATTCTTCCAAGCAGCTGCTCCTACTTTCATATATACTGTTGAATTTACAGCTGCAGCAGCTTGAGAAAAATTAAAAGTTTTTGTGAATCCTGAGAATCCAACTGCATCTACTGTAAATACACCAGTTCTTATACCTCCTGTATTAGCAGCTGCAAATACTGTAAATGTTGTAGTTCCAGTTCCAGAAGTACTAGGTGTAAATGTAAATCCTGTTCCACTAATTGTAGCCGTCCAAGATAATCCAGTAGTAAGTGCAACAGTTTTGTTTTGTGCACCAGCAGTAAATTGACTTAAAGTTGTAGGATTTACTGTAAAAGTAATATTAGGATTGTGATTTAGATTAATATAATATATTCCCCCAGGCGAACTACCATTACCAGTTGTTGTTAGTTTTATATATCTATGAAAAACACCACTGGTTGAATTTGTAGCAACAGGATAAACTTTTAAGCTTGTATTATTCGAACCAGTTGCACCAGTACCTGTTACTCCCATTCCACCCATTGCGGCATGAGTTCCATTATCTATATAAAATTTTTGAGGATTCGATAAACCTCCTTCTGAACCACCAACAGTAGCTTTACTACCACTATATAAGAACATTTGCCATGGCATTGGATTATCGGTTGTATTATAACCTGTAATAATATCAATATCTAATTTTTTCCCTTCTTGGTAAGAATCATCATCGTAATCAAATGATATAAAACCAAGGCCTGGTGCGGTTTCTGTTACTACTGATGTTGCTTTTCCAGCTTCTATTGAAGCAGATGAATACTGATATACTGCATTAGAGGTTTTTGTTAAAGTACTTCCAACATTTCCATATTGACCAGAAGCAGAACCATCAGGTGCACCAGATGGAACTCCTATGGAAAGACTTGTTGTTTTTAATACTCTTTGATTTCCACCAAAAACATTGAATTGTGTAGCACCTTGGCCCACTTCTCCCGCAGATAAGTTTATTGTTACGTTTGGATTTGATTTTGTAAAAGTTTGAGTTACTGAACCTGGTGCAGCTGCATCATTTCCTGCAGAAACTACAACTACACCTGTTTGAGAATTTATATTACTTAGAGATGTACTTACATCAGCAGTCTGTAGTTGATATGCACCTTGTGTAGCGAAAATTGTACCGGTTACTGTACCTGGATAGTTATTATATGTTTGAGTGAATGAGTCATATTGAGGAATATTAACAACAACATCTGCATCTCGTGTAGTACTTGTAAATACAGCTGGATAAGTAGTTCCAGATGCCCCATTAAAAGTAATACTTGCATTAGTACCTTCATCTGGACTTGGTGAATTGAAAACTCCACCAGCATTATTAAATGACCAACCAGTATCATTTACATCTCCATATGCATCAGAAAAAACAAAATCACCTGCAGCAGGATTTAATCCATATAATTCATCTAATCCAAGTCCAGGATTTGAATCAGCATAATTAGGTCCTGTAAAATTATATTCTGCAGCAATAGTTTCGAATGATATTGTTGTAAGAGGATTATTACCCAATTCTTCGTTAATCATAGATGCCGATATTGGTCCTGAAGTTGGTAGTGGCATTATTCTTTATCTTTTAATTTGTTTTCTAATTTTTCAATTTTACTTGAAAGTTCTTTTATTGCTTCGATTAATAAAGGAGTGAATTTTTCATATCTTACTCCATAGTAACCATTAATTTCATTTAATTTTGTAATCTCTGGTACTATATCTAATACATTTTGTGCAATTACTCCAATATCATGTCCCTCATAATTGTGAACATCATCAAATCCTTGTTTCCAATCAAAAGTAACACCATTTAATTGACTTACTTTATCAAGAGGATTTTCTATAAGTTCTATATTATTTTTTAATCTTTCATCTGATGAATTAAATGCAGTAATATTACCAGTTGCTGAAAGTGAACCTGTTACTGAGAATGCATCAGAACTATTAAAATCACTTCTTACAAGTTTTGTTGCACTCGTTACTATTTGAATACCACCTTGGTTTATTTCTGCAAATGATACTGCACCTGCTGCTGATAATGTTGCAGTTGCAGTAGTTATCTTAGGTGTAGTCGCACTCATTCTAATAGTATTAGAATAATTGAAAAGTCCTGGTGTAAAATCAGCATAAACATTAATATAATTAATAAATGTTTTAAATTCATAATAGGCACCATCTTCAACTGTAAATGCATAATTAAACCCAACTGCAGCAGCATCTGATTCTAAATCGTTATTACCTGTATAACTTCCAGGTCCTAAAACTTTAGCATTAAGAGGAGCAGTACCTGTGTGAATTAAGGTACTTCCATTTTTAAATACTTGAATACCATAAATCCAATTTAAAACTGCATAATTTAGTGTATTACTACTACCTACCGATATTCGTGTACTAGCAATTTCTTCTGTAGATGAATGCTCATTTACTGTAATTGTTCCACTTAAAGTAAGACCATCTGCAGCTGCAGTAATAGTACCTGTATTTGGAAATCGTGTGGGTGTCCCAACACTAAGAGTTGTACTTGAATTAGTTTGACCACCAGTTGTTCCAGAAACGGAAACCATATTGGTAGTTCCATTTTTAGTTGTTGCACTATACCCTATACTAAGACCAGTAAATGTTCCACCAACAGGAGTTAGAGCTGCAGCAGTACTTAAAACTAATTTATCTTGATTAGAACTATTTTGTAATTTAATAACTGGCAAACCAGTTGTACTTGTAAGTTGTATTGTATTATCTGAATTTGCTAATGAATTGGCACTTAAACTAAATCCACCTATTGTACCAATCTCAGATGTTAATGAACCTTGTATCGTTGCGTTGGTTGCATTCACTGCTCCCTCAGGACTTACTGTAAAACTTCCAGTTCCTATTGTTATATTTCCACCATCAATTGTTCCTTGAAAAGTTGCATCACCATCACTTGTTATCTTAAATTTTGGAGCTGCAAATATACTTCTATCTAAATTCAATTCTGTACCTGTCGTTGTGAATCCATCACCAGAACCAGTCACATAATTTGTTGAAATAATTTTACCTGTTGCAATATTATCACCATGAATTAAAGTTGCACCTGATTGGCCAAATGATAAATTATTACCACCTCCATCTGTGACTGCATCTCCTGAGGTAAATGAAACCAATCCACTAAATCCAATTGCTTGGGTTACTGTACCAAATGAGTTATTACTATCAACAGCAGTACCA
>Ga0209336_10000610_pt1 | contig 18227 bp, 12 predicted proteins | sample LinPmetageLP32_FD_184042 | JGI IMG/M metagenome (GOLD analysis project Ga0209336, IMG submission 184042) | Marine viral communities from the Pacific Ocean - LP-32 (SPAdes) (version 2) | ecosystem: Environmental > Aquatic > Marine > Oceanic | place: Pacific Ocean | collected 2009-08-23 | reverse complement strand
TCCCAGTCTTCTACTGAAACAATATTCTTAAGAATAAGTTGTGTCTTCAACATATCATTGAACATCTGAGCAAATCTCTTTCTCAGACGACCAACAAACTTGGCAAACTTAAGTTCATCTCTTAAGATTTCTGAAGAACGACCAAGGTTAAAACCACCATCGGCAGCAATTCTTGATTCTGGAACACCGAGTGCTCTATAAAGTTTCTTTTGGAAATACTCAATATCAGCAAGTTCTCCTAAGTTTTGTCCGCCAGGAAGAGTTGTAATTTCAGTTCCTCTACCACCTTCTCTTCTAGGAAGCCAGAAGTCTTCCATCATACTCATATGCTTACGATCATCACGAATTTCTCCTGTAGATGCATCATAAACTTGTTTGTTACGATAACGATTCATAACATCACGAAGATATTGTTCTGCCTTTACTTTAGGAAGATTACCAACATCAATATAAAAAATACGACGTTCAGGTGCTCTTGATAATCTATAGATGACCAAAGAATCCTCAATCATTCTAAGTTGATTGAGTGCTTTGATTGCTTTATGAAGATATGAAAGGACAGAACCTTTATTTCTATCTACAAGACCTGAAGTGCAATATGTAATTGCATCTTTTGCAATTTTAGTTCCCTTATTTCCACCACCACCGGTTAAGTTTCCTGTCGGATAGTTTGGTTTGGGAGTGTATACAAAGTACTCTTCAATTTCTGGAGCAATACCATTTTTCTGTTCATCACGACCAGCAATATTTGGTCCAATAACATTATTATCTTGTTTCTTTTCTTGGCGGACAAACCGCATCTTCATTGGGTCAATATACCTCAGTTCTTTAATTCCTTCCTGAGGATTTTTGAGATCGATTACCTTATGATAATAAAGTCTTCCATCAACATACCAATTTCTAAAAATTTCGTGTGACTTCTTATCAAAATCTAAAATTTCTTTAATGTACTTAAATTCTTGTCTGATTGCTTTCTTTAAATTATCCGTAGCATTTAAATTGGATAATTCAATTTCAATCGGAGAATCATAAAGATCACTCACAATTGCTTCATTTACAACATCTTCGATAGCACCATCCGCTTCTGGATGTAGTGACATCTCTCTGTATCTTTTGATTAGATCAAATTCTGTTCTATATTGTCCTTCAATATCTACATACGAACCATAAAATCCACTAGCAATATAGTTATCAACCCCATCCTCGTTATTCACGGGGACAGGGGAAACTACAGATTTGGATTTCTTTTCTGTATCATCAATAGAAAAACCAAAAAGTTTTGCCATATTATAAACTAACTTAGACTATTATTCTATTATTTAGGTGATATCTTCACCACCAGATTGTGGAGCATTACCTTTAAATGCCTCATAGTAATGAACTTGCATTTCTACAGTAAACTCCTGAACGGTATCAGTTGTTTCATAACTTAAATCAATTGTAGAAATATTAGTCGGGAATACATCTTTGAAAACGTACTTTCTAAGAGTTCTTCCATCACGATCAAGTTGATGAACTTTGGCATCTACTTGATAAAGTGCAGGATCTGTTTCACCAGTTCCGTTATCAAGTTTGTTGATGGTATTCATCCACTTCTCAAATGCGGATCTGATAGAGAATGAAGTGTCATTAATAACAGTGATTGTCCAGGTTTCAAATGTTCTATCTCCTGCAATTTTCAAGATTCTTCCCCTAAAGGGAATATCAATAGGTGCAACTGTAGATGCGGGCAGAGCTGCTGCTTTTACAAGAAATCTTGAATTTTCAATTACTTCATTTTCATCTTGAACTCCAACGATTGAGGGGAAAACTAATTCCACCTCAAATAGATTGGGTCTTGCACCACCACCCTTCAGTTTACTTTTAAAGTCACTGATGGTTCTTAGTGGTAAAGTATTTACTTGTTGACGGTTTGCCATTTTTTCTTATACCTCTAAATTAAACGTTACCGATTACTTCATCAAATGAAACACCAGTTCTGGTGGCAACAAACGTAAGACCGATGAAGTTGATTGATCTTGCGGGTTTGATAAAGATGTCTGCTACAAACTCATTATTATCTATAATAGCAGCAGTGTTATTTGTCTCATCACAAATAACTACAAAGTCGAAGATTCCTCTCTTTGCCTGAACATCACGAAGGAATGGTTCAACAATGTTCACAAAGTTAGTTCTTGTGATTTCATCATTGAATTCGAAGAGTTGATCTTTTGCAGCAGCAGAGATTGCATCTTCAAGGAAAATAAACAAACGACGAACGTTAATACGATCAAATGCGGATGACTTACCAAATCCAGTCTTGTCTCCAAAGAGAACAATACCGGCACCGGGTGAGAAGATTACTGGATTGACTCTGCTAGAATACAATCTATCTCTCTGTGCTTTAGATGGAGTATATGCAAGTTTAACTGCATTTAGAATTCCACCACGGTTTGTTCCTGCTGGTGAGAACCATGGGAAATTGTTTGCATCGTTTCTGGCACAAAGTCCGGCAATGTCTCCATTTAGTGGAACATATCTGAAGGTATTTGCAAACCTATCAAACATATACTTATAACCACTATCAAAGATTCCATAAGTTGTTGATGTGATAGGAGCATAGAAACTAATTACATTTTCGGTAATTATTTCATCCGAATTAATGTTTACTGCCCTATCATCAGAGGTATCAGTAATTGCCGCACCTCTATATGGTGAGATGAATGCAATTGCATCCTTTCTTGCTTCGGCGACTGCAATACACTTATTAGCAAGTGCTTGTGCATCTTCCTTAACATATCCTGCAGATCCCATAAGAATGAAATCTACATTATACTTTTCAGTATTCTCGAATAATCCGTAACCACTAACTAATCCATTCAAACCTGGACTTAATGCACCAGTATTTTCTATGTTACCTGCTCCATCATAATTCCAACCACCACTCAATGTGTTATTAGAATTACCGGTTGCGGCAAAGGTAATACCTTCTGCATTTTGATCCCAACCAACATCAGACTCAGGATCGAATCCAGTTCCAGTACTCTTAAATCCAGTAGTTACAATACCTACTGGTTGTGAACCGGCGAAGATATATTGTGAACTATTTGCAGTGAACTTTCTCCAGTATGAAGGAGAACCTAAAGAGAATTCAGCATCTTTTGCTTTTGATACTGAGAGGTTTTTCTCAAGGATTGTTCCGGAATTTCCAGTGATATCTCCATCACCATCAATTACAACAACATGGACTTCATCAAATCTAGAACCTCTTGATGCTGCATACTCAGAAGTTCCTGGACGATCTGCAAGTTGATTCCACTTAACAGTCGTTGAAGAAGTTAAAGTGAGTGACTGTTGATCGAACCAATCTTTCTGTGCAGTAACAGAAGGAGTTGCGTATGATGTTGCTATTCCAGAAGTATGAATTGCTACATTTCCACTTCCGGAGAATGTATAAACACCAGCTGGTTGGTAATCAACTTCAGTAACAGTTCCTGTTGCAGAGACATGCTCAAGAACTTTTACATAAGCATCCGAACCGGCAACCTGAGTTACAATACCTTTTAAATATCCATCAAGAACTGAAGTAGTTCCTGCTCCAGGAAGTATTGCTGAAATTGCTTGAGTGACTCCCATTCCAACAGTAAATCCTGCAGGTGCTGCAGATAATGTTAGAATTTGATCTGCTTTAGCATCAATAATTCCAACTCTCAATCCATTTGCCCATGATCCAGGATTTCTTGCGGCAACAACTACATTAGAAATTGCATTCTCATCGTATCCCAATTCTTCATAGTGCTCAAGACTCTTAATCTTAATACTTGCTGCAGCACCAACAAACCCGTTTTGTAGGCCAGTATCATCTGCTCTTACAACACTAAGTGCCCCACCATATGCCAGATAAGAAGAAGCAACTAACCAGTGCTCATAGTGCTTATCTGTTCCGTATGGCTTTCCAAAGACATCTAATAAGTCTTTCTCGCTTCCGATTACTGTAGGAAGATCAACTGGACCTTGTGCAAAAGGTGCAACAATCGCACCAATGCCACTGGAGGTTGGGTCAACCCTACCGACAGTTAAGTCTACTTCTCTTACTACAATACCAGGAGATGCTAAATTTAGTGGCATCTTGTTTTTTCCTCGCATCCAATTTACCTAAAAATATTTAGGAAAAGGGGTATTTCTAATGGGGAAACAATGCGTGAATACTTACCAATCAGGATATTCCCATCTCAAATTACTCTTTCTACCTTTACTTACTCTTTCAACCGTACATTCTTTACACTCATAGGAATATGATGATGCTAAAGTTTTTCTATTTTTTCGAGTTAGATAAAAATCATCCATTAAACTTTTAACTTTGCCACAAACTCTACATTTACGATCGAAAAATAATAAATGTTCTAGTTCTATCTCTTCATCAATGGACATTACCTATAATCCCACATATACGATCTATCTCCGTATTCATCTGCATACCATCTATCCCCTGAATTATCTACAAAAGTTGTTTCACTATTAATTCCATCCTCAATAAATCCAAATGGGGCCATGTCCTGATCAATTTGATTTTTTTGCTCTTCGTATATTCTCTTTCTTACATCATTCTCTGTCATCTCCTTAAAATATTCTTGTGCTACTAACCAGGAGAATATTACAAGACACATTGCCAAGTCATCATTACAACCTTCTTCTGCTTCAAAAGAATTTCCTTTTTGTGAAAATGTAGTTAATTCTGATATAATTTCGTAATCAGATGCAAGTAATTTATCATCTTCTACAAGAGTTTTGAGATTTGAACATCCTAATTTTTTAACTGCAGAAGTTGTACGAACTCCAAGTTGAGTTTTTTTACCAGAAAATCCTGTTCCCACTATCTGTCCATTTCTACCTCTCATAGTTGCCATTAAAATATTTTCATATTCCAAATCATATTGAAGAATACTAGCAACTTGATCACCAATATCATTAACCTCTATTAATAGCCAGGATTGATTATAACCTTTTGCTACATCAAATATGATATTGGGAAATAACATTGGTTTGATTTCATTATTCCTATATTTTGCAACTACCTTATAAGGAAATTCTGTGATATCAAAAACAATAAATGCTGAGTAGTCTTTACCAAGACCACGGGCAACATCTACTGTCATTAGATAATTATGATCCTCAATAGGATTTTCATAGACATCTAATCCGGCATTTCTTTGTATGGGATCTTCATAAACTAAAGTTTTGAGTTTTGATGGATTAATTAATGTATTAACAGAACCCAAGAACTCACATTCAAACTCAACACGAAACTGTTCTTCTGATGTGTTTGCAATTGTTTGTTCTTTCCAAACAACATCTCTACCAGGAACTTCTGACCAGTGAACCTCTGTAGGAATATATTCGTTTTTATTTCTCTCCGCATCATGCCACATACGGTAGAAGTGATTCATACCGTGTGGTGTTGATACAATAATTACTTTTGTGCTTTTGCCAGAAGTAATAGTAGGATAAACAGATGCAAAGAAGGAGTCAGCTACATGATTGGGGACGAATGCGAATTCGTCGAGAAATAATATATTGAACGACATGCCTCGAACAGCACTCGCAGATGTAGATGATGCCAATATCTTACTGCCATTTTCTAGTTCTATATTTCCTTTATTCCATACTAGAATACCTTGCTGCATCCATTTTGGCAAGTTTTCGTATGCGGTTGATAATCTTCCTAACAATTCTCTAGCAGTAGATGCTTTGTTTGCCAGAATACCAATGTTTACACTGTCATTAAAAAGTGCATAATGCAGTAGATATGATACCACAGTAGTAGACTTACCGGTCTGTCGTGGCATCTTACAGATATTAAATCTATTATTGTGAAAATTGTGAATTAATTTCTCTTGAAAATGATATGGATGAAACTGTGTTAAACCTTCATCAAGAGAAACAATTTTAATATAGTTATTTGCAAAATAAATTGGATCTTGTTTACATTTCAGAAACTCAATAATTTGATCTTCTGTAAACTCAATCGCAGTGTTTGCTTTTTTTAATAATGGATTACCAAGATATACGTCACTCATAAAATCAAATTAACAATTCCAAGCTCTTAATGATTTAGACAATCTATCATCACCAGTATTATTAGAAGGTTTTTGCCTCTTTCGCATTCCCTTCATTCTTGCACAAAAACTTTTCCTGCGAGGATTACCAACTTTTTTACTAGGTGCTTTCAGATCACTACCAGGATTTTCTGCTTCATAAGACTTACGTCCCTTCTCATTAAGACCACCAGACTTACTCTTACCCGATTTTTTAGTCCAGGCAGCACCCTCTTCAAGTTCACTCTTCCAATCAGACTGTTCAAATCTTACTTTTGGTTTTAATTTTTTCTTACCATCAGGAGAAGGAACAAACACTCCAGTTTCTGGAGATTTCATGTCTACACTATCAATATCACCATCAACATCGGCATCAATTCTTCTTACTGCTTTTGCCGTAAGTTTCTTCAAGTTACCACCACCGACTTTAGATTCTTCTTTTTCTTCAGATACACCAGATTTTCTGAGTCTCTTTGCTTGACTCTTATGCATTTCGACTGCTTTATCTAGTTCTTTGGCAATACTTTTAACACTTTCAGGATTCTTATGACTCTCATCCATCTTAACTTCTTCTTTCATTTTTTCACGTTTTGCTTTTGCCTTAGCAAGTAATCTTTGTTTTGCTGCTTCTCTCTCATCTTTGGGAATAGGAGTTACTGCACCAACTTTTTGATCAACATCACCAACATCATATCCTTCCTTCTTTACACAATTATTTACAACTTTACCAAACATCTTTTTGGTTCCTTTCTTCTCATAACCTTTCCAACACTTTTGTCCCTCATCAATCTGCTCTTGTCCACCTTTAATGGGTTCTGGTTTGATAATATCAACGAACTCATATTCCATTGCCTGAAAATCATCTCTCCAATCAGAATACTCTACAGACTCTGACTTATTTCCCCAGTTAGCAGCACCAACCTTACGACACTTTACAAGTGCTCCGGAAGCATATGCAGAAGGCCAAACACTATATCTACTCTTGACTTTCTTATAACAGGCATCTTTCTCACCTGCCTTTTCTACTACAGTTTCTTCTGTCTTCACGTTGATTGCCTTCCCTTTTCTATCTGGATTTGGATCTTGACGTTGCTTTCTACTAAATGCCTTTTTCTCTTCCTTATCGTCTAAATTTGCGGCCATTTTGCTGGATCCACATTTTGGTTTTGTGGTTTGTCCTGGTTGTTTAGCACAGGGTTTTCCGGCATACTTGCCACCTAATTGGACCCAACCAGGTTTTCCATCACTTGATTTGCTTTTACCAAACCAGTCGCGCAAAGAACTGTCACCAGATTTCGATTCACTTACTCCTCCACCATTTCCGCCACCATTACCGTTTCCACCACCATTTCCATTTCCACCATTCCCATTACCGTTTCCACCATTCCCATTACCATTATTATCACTATCTTCTCCAGATTCTTCTCCGTTTTCTTTGCGAAGATATCCACCAGATGCAATACGATATCCCAGTGGAATTCGTTTACACTTCTTATCAGTATAACAATAATAATATCCTTGCTTACACTTTTTCATCGACGAAAAGTAGATTACTCTTTATTATTTAGAAAACCTTGCTTAAGCATTTTTTGAAGTTCTGATGTAGACCCAACAAACACTGCATTATTGGTGACATTATTTGTGGTCTTTTTAGTTTCGTCTTCTACATCCTTAAGTTTCTTCTGTAAGTCAATCAACTTATCAGTAGTATCCGCAACACTCTTAATCAACTGCCCTGCGACCTCGTATGCCCTTGGACTGCCTCCTTCCCCTGCTACCTCCATAATGCCGTTGATTGCCTCCTGACCCTTCTCTATGAGGGAGTAGAGATTCGCACGACTATAGATATAATCTTTCTCTATATCATCATCCTTCGATTTTATGATCTCTGGTTTTTTGATTGGTTTTGACTCTACAATATCACTATCAATATTCAGAGCCTCATCGATTGAATCATAATTATTATTCATAACAATCAAATATCCTCTTGTCTAGTAGGACTATAATCTTTGGAGTCTCCTAAAAATTCCCAACTCTCGGTAAATCCAAAATCATCACCAGGTTCTGCAGTAATGGGATCAGGAACAGCAGTATATCTCATTTCACGTTTTGCGGTCTTTGTATTAGTATCAGCATAAACATCTGCCTGAACTTTGCGGATGAGACCATCAGATGTATCGGCAATAGAACCGAATAGATAAGTTTTAGCAGTAAATCTTAGAGTATAAATTAATGCTCTTCTCGTTTGGAATGATCCTTCATAATCATCTTGAAAATCAATACTATCGAGAACAATTGGAATGTCTCTTTTTTCTCCAATAGAACTGACTAAATCTACAGTCAAATTAAAAGATGGTTGAAAAAATGGCAGTATTTGCTCAACAATTTGAAGAGCATCATCATTCAACTTACTGAAAATATTAAGTTCAAATCCAATATTATATGGAACCGGCATAAAAACTTTTTTTGTTTTATTATCAGTAGTATCGTTTGCCTTAAATGTTTGAGTAACTCCAGTTTTTCTAGTTGAATCATATTGAATCGTAGTCATCTCAAATGACATTCTTGGAAGAGTGATTGCAATAGATTTCGTTAACTGTTCTTGTTCTTGAATTTTTGTCAAAAACTTCTGCATTGGTCCATAAGAAAGACCAACTTTTGTTTCATCTAAAATACTACCATCACTTTTTGTATGTCTGATAGAAATATCATTAAATAAAGTTCCAAAACTAATAATAGTTTTTCTTATAATTTCGTGATAAAAGTATGTTCCTAACATTAATAATTACCAAATGGATTTGACTCTGAGAAATCTAAAATATCATCCGCCTCTAATTCTATTTCTTCATTAGTGTCATACGGATTATCATAACTCTCTGTATCGTAACTTAAAACAGTGTACCTAGCAGATGAAATTGTCCCTACAACTGTTTCACCAGGACTAAACTTACCAGTATTTAGTGAGACTCTAATATTGGTAACAGGAAGAACACCTGGTGTTGTCGGTTGAGTAGTTCTGAAATCTCTGATTTTTGCCGTTACTCCTGAGGATTCTCCAGTTATGGTTTCGTTATAGATATAAGTTCCAACACCAACTGTAGATAATCCTGTTATGGAAACCGTAGGTGCCTGAGTATATCCAATACCTGTATTAAGCATTCTAATATAATCAAGTTTACCATCAGCAATTCCGGCAACTGCTGTTGCAGTGACTCCTACTCCAGGACTACCAATAATTACTGTAGGTGGAATAGAATATCCACGTCCTCCACTAGTAACAGAGATAGAAGAAACACTGGTCTCTGTTCCTCCGACAGAACAAGTTGCCGCAGCTCCTGCTCCTCCCCCACCACTTATTGTAATTGTCGGAGGAGTCGTATATCCAGATCCCCCATTCGTTAGTTCCAACCTCAAAACAGATTGTATATTTACTCTGCTAGTTGTAACTGCGACTGCTGTTGCCGTATTTATTCCACTATTTGGTCCTGAGAAAGTTACTGTAGGAGCAGAAGCATACCCACTACCATCATTATTTAAAAATATTTCAGTAATAGATCCGGAAGAAATTGATGCCGTTGCAGTAGCAGTTATTGCAGACCCAACAACTGTAAGACTTGTAATATATCCTTCATCTTCTACAGTATTATCAACTTCCTCAATTGAAGTATCAATGAGTTCATTTTCATATTCATAAAGTTCGCAACTCAATTCATAAACATAATTAGTTCCTAGTTGATAAAATGGTTTTTCTGATTCAACTCTTTTTATTTCAAATAGTCTTTCTCCAAGAGGAAAATAAATCAAATCTCCTTCTTTCGGTCTAGTAATTAAGTCTGCAAAATCATATTCAGTAATTCTTCCTTCTCTAATACCAGCACTAATACCTTCTAGAAATGGGGCAATAAATTCTTCATATCTTTCTCTAGATATAGTCAAACTTATTTCATTTTTTAATCTTAATCCAAATTTAGTCATGATATCACTATCAGGAGCATATCCATCATAATTATTCAGATATGCTTCTATCAAAAAAGTATCATCAAATTTGGAGGATTGTATTTCACGAATTATATTATCAGTTTTAAAAATTTTTCTTGGTAGGTAATAAACATCTATACCATAAATTTTTAATTGCTCATTGATTATATCTTGAACAAGAAATTGTTCATTTGAAGATCCTTGAAGAAAAAATGGATTCAATGCCATAATTATTAACCAATACAGTCCAAAGGTGGTAGTTCATACTCAGAAGACATTTTTTGTTTTATATCCTCCAATTCTCTTTGACCGTCTTCAAATATTGCACGACCATTGAGTTCAATGCCACCCGGAAGTTTTACGCCCTGGAATTTAATTAAATTTTGTCCCCACTGTTTCTTTAGTAATGCAGTGAGATATTTTTTAACAAAAGTATCATTATAAACTTGAGAAAAACTTTCTGGGTCAAGTGCTCTATAACATTCTAAAACAAAAAATGTATCCTTAGTTTTTTCTCCCCAATCTATATCCAAATATAATCTATCTTGTCTTTTATTAAATCTTACTTGCTTATCTGTTGTCAATAAAAAATCAATATCTTCAAGATACGATTTGGTCATTGAATATGATAACAAATCAATTGAACTAAAATAATATAGATCATTCAAGAATAATTGATATTTGATACTGAACATTCCACTAGAAAGAGTGCTAGTATCAAATTTGAATACTTTTTCTATTCCTATTACAGAATTAGGAACTTGGATAAAATTGGAAGTTTCATAAAAATTTGAGGTAATCGTTCCAAAACCACTTATATTGGTTGAAGTTCCAGTTGTTGTTACAATACCAACTCCAGTTGTACCTGTTGCCCTACCTCTATCAATGTCATCTTGAGTAATTTTATACTTAAGATACATTTTTTCAACACCATCATAATGTCTTTCATTAAAGTATTGAATAGTATCATCAACTAAATCATCAATCTGTTCATCAGCAACATTTATTTCAAGAACTGGTGCTCCAAGTTGTCTCAGGCAATAATCAATAAGTCCTTGTCTAGTGCTAGGTTTTGCCATCAGTATATTCCTCCATCAATGAGTCCGGCAGTTAGTGTTCCTGAAACAAATACATCACTAGAATATGTTGCAACACCAACAAATGTTGATAGTCCAGCAACGTGTAAATTTCTAGAGAGTATTAAATCTCCACTAGAAGTTAATGTAGATGCGACACCAGGAAAACCTATATTAATGCCACTTCTAGCAGTAATGAGTCCAATAGCATCAACATTGCTTACATCTTCATATGTAAGTGTTCCTGCAATAGAAACATTACTTGCGAATAATACATTACCAGCAAAAGTTGATACTCCAGATACATTGAGATTATCTAACTCAGTGTGTCCATCTACATCTAAAGATCCATTAGCATCAATATTACCAGCAAATGTAGAAACACCGGAAACATTGAGATTATCTAACTCAGTGTGTCCATCTACATCTAAAGATCCATTAGCATCAATATTACCAGCAAATGTAGAAACACCGGAAACATTAAGTGTTTCTGAAATATTAGTTATATCTAATTCGGTTCGGCCATCAACATCTAAAGTTCCATTAACGTCTAATGTTGTTCCTACTGTTGAAATTCCAGTTATATTGGAATTACGAGCATTGAACTCATCAAATTTTATATCATCATTAACATATAAATCTCCTCCAACATATAAATCACCACCAGTAGTAGTAATTCCTCCGGCAGAAGCAAGAGTTGTAATTCCAACGGAGTTAAATGTAGAATTTACTGTTAATCCGTTTAATATGTCAACAGCAGCATTTATATCTAAATTAGAAGCAAATGTTGAGACACCAGCAATTGATACATTTCCTCCAATATTTACTGCTTTACCAATTCCAATTCCACCTTCAATAACCAGAGCACCATTCGTTGGTAATGAAGATTCAGTGGTATTTGCAAATGTTACAATGCCCGTAATATTGAGAGATGACGAATCAATCGTATCCGTCATGAAGAAAGACTCTGTTGCCAGATCCCATACCAAAATCATTCCATCTCTAGATTTTAGAGTGGAATTTACATCAGTTAAATTTAGTAATCGTGTCGGTGGAGCAGAAGCATTGGATAAAACACGGATTACATTTTGAGAACCAATTCTGTCGTTGATATTGGGCATTACCTAGTTACTCCCCCTCTTATTAGTGCTGCACCTTCCACAGCTTTGAATTCTTTTCCAAAATTTGTTAATTTCACATCAAAAACATATCTACCAGGTTTTATATTAACAGTTTGTGATGCATTCAATGAAATAGAAATAATTCCTAATTCAGGACTAGTTATTGACGATGCAAAAGATACCGATGTTGTAGAACCATAATGTTTTCTCAGTTTAGCTTCAGCAGAAGCACTAGTCAGTACTAATGGAGAATTAGTTCTGGTATCTTCTAATTGAAATGAAGTATCAAAATCAAATCCTTGTTCGATAACAATATTTGATACATAAACAGCCATTATTTTATGATGCTAACATACCTTTAGATATTTATATGAATTATTGATAGTAACTATTTACTCAAGAAATCTTTGAGTAAATTTTTTATTTCTTCAATATCTTTTTTCATATTATTTAACTCTTCTTTCTCAGAATTTTTTCGTTTCACTCTATTCATATACCTATCATAAGCAATATCATCACAATTAACAATTGCTCCAGTATCCTCATCTCTGTAAAGATGAGGATGGTCTTTAACTTTTATTAAATTCTTCATGCTAGTGCGATTGTTCTAAGATCACTGATAATCGGTGCATTTGCTTGATCAGTTCCTGACATAATAATTTTAATTGAATATCCACTAAATTCTCCTAAATCATTAGCACTAAATTCATATTCTAAGAATTGATTAGCAGAACTTGCGGGAACTTTAGTGTCAGGTTTTCCGTTATTTAAAGAAGGATCAACAACTTTAAATCCACCATCAGAAGTTGCTTGAAGATTTTCATGTCCTGGAAATAATTCAAATTCCTGTTCAATTTCTGATGAATCATCTCTAATAAGACTATAAAGAACTCTAATATCTGCAGAGGCGGGTCTATATGCTCCCAATATAACCTTCAGAGAAGATGCTGGTTTGGATAAATTGACAGTATCTGAAACATAAATTGCCGAGTGTGGATCATTCAAAATAGAATTTACTCTAGAATCTGTGGCAAAGTTTGTAACCGGATTATTTAAATAATTTGATGCAAACTCAACATTAGAATCTTCAAGATTTATAATTGGAGATAAGTTTTCGTCTGTGCTGTTTAATGTAACTGCTACCGTAAATGATGTTCTGTCAGTTACATTATCAAATACTGGTTGTTGCAATTCATTGACCCTAGAGCATACTATTCTAGTAGATTTTAAATTATTGAAAGAATTTAATTCTACTGGTTCAACCTCATTTAATAATTGGAAGGATGTTTCAGTACCATTAATACTGGTTCCGGTTGTTGTTCTAATTACAGCACTTACTGAAGTAGAATCTCCAGGTGCCTGAATAAAGAACCTTGGATTTACGGAATTGAATTGAATATTTTCTGATGCATAAACTTTATCTCCACCACCAATAAGTTGCTTATTGAATGATAATTGTGGTATAGTTGCTGTATCTACAGATCTGTTAACACCATACGTAGCACTTCGGTCTACTTCAATATAATATCCGTTGGAGTCAATTCCAGTATCGGAAATATCATAGATTACATTATTAATTCTTCTTAAAGACACCCCATTAAACTCATATTTTTTAACTACAGAATCAACTTCATGCGATTGAGTTTTTCCTTCATTACCTCTACTAAGAGTTCCTAATTGATTATTAGATACTGTTTGATATGATATAACTTCATCACCAATTTTTACATATCCGGGATTAGAAGCACTGACAGATAATCCTTCAAAAGTTGTAAAAACGGAAGAATCCTCAACAAATATTGTATTTGATTCTGAAGTTAATAACACGGCCGTAAGAATAGATGGTGCAATATCAGATTCGACTCCATTTAATTGCAACTTATTATTATTGGCATACATTCCATGATTGAAATGACTTACTTCTAAGAAATTTCCAGAATTTGTTCCTGTTCCTTCAGTTACACTTAAAATAGTAGTAGATCCTAAAGATACGATATTTGTATCACTATCATAAAAACTTACTCCGGCACCAACTTGGAATGCCTTTGAACCACCAGATTGACCCTGAACATTAGTCAGATAGAGTGTATCTCTTCCACTAATATCAGTAATACTAATTAATGCATCTCTACCTGTTGTGGCACTAGTGACTGTCACTACATCACCAACTTCATATCCAGTTCCATTAGCAGTTTTTGTAATCCCTGTGATTGTACCGTTTGTAGTTGTGATAGTTATTTTTAATCCACTTCCATTACCAACAAGAGTAGTTGTTGGTAAATCTGACTGATTAGTATAATTTGCACCTCCAGCAGTAATTCCTATAGTATTAACTGGTCCTCCAGCATATTCAATATAACCATAACTATTTGGAATAGAACCGGCAATTTTTCTACCAGTGGTCAAGATACCAATTATTCCTGAATTTGTAACTGTTGCAATTCCAAGATTGGTAGTTTTTGGAAGACCGGTAACTGGATTGGAAAGTAAATTGCTTACATATCCATTGCTTTCATCTAAAGGTGGGTTTGCAAAATGAGCAATACCAGTATTTGCGGTGAATTTTGCTTTATAAAGTTTAAATTTAAGGTCTAATTCTTGTGTAGGTGTCCAAATAGATCCATTTTGAGACTTAAACAAACTTCCGAGTGCAAATTGCTTAGTATAAATTACTGATTCTGCATCAGGTAGAGATTGTGTATTAACAGTTTTCTCTCCCATTTTTGCAATCCAAACTTCATATTCATCTGAAGTGGGTGCAAGTAAAACAACCGCATATTCATTTCCAGGAGCAAGATACATTGGTTCGTCAAATGTAACTCTTGTTGCAATTTCGCCAGTTTTTGATGTTACAATTTGATCTGGATATAATGTCTTTGATTCTCCGACTAAATTTAAAGTTGGAATGCCAAGTTCTACTGTTCTTATCTGAACTTCGAGAGGTTCACTTCCAGTTGGTACATTTGCAAAATAAAGATCCAATTCAGTAAGAACTACACCTTTATCATCACTACTAAATCCATTCAAGTCTGGAGCATCAATATCTCTACCGACAACAAATGATTGTGCAAGAGGATCATCTCTTCTAGCTCTAACAACTTCACGTCTAGTTGTCGTTAGAATTGTAGTACGTCTTAATGTAGTTGCAATAGTTGTAGTTACTGTAGTTTGTATTTGTCTTGTTACAAGAGTTCCAACGGCACTATAAGATCCTTGACCAGTAGAAATTAACTTACTTCCGGGTAATGGTTTTTCATTCGTAGAATTGCTAGTTAATATATAAGTCTTTTTGCCAGTAAGAATTCGTGGATTGGGTGCTGGATTTGTATATGGATTTTTAATGAAAAATGATCCTAAAAGATCTCCATAATTATCAGTTATCAATTTCAAGTCTTTTACATAGGCAATTGCGCCACTAGTTTGTCCAACTATTTTTGCCCCCTTGACAACACGTCCAAAGAATTTTCCCTGTGCTTCATTAGATAGTGAATTTAAATCAATATTTAATGTTTTGGATGATTGACTATATGAAGTTGGCAAATTTTCCTTTCTTGCATATGGATTAATATTATATGTTCTTGATGGAGAATTGAAGGATCCTTCTTTATGGTTGGAATTTGCAAGTCTAAAACGACCCAATTCCTCACCATTTTGATATACTTTTATTGTTTCTCCGGATGTAAATGTGCCTTCTGAAGAACCATAATTTTCCAAAGTCGTGCTATTTGCAATCTCCAAAAGTTTTGGTATGAAATCTACATTACTATGATTATCCAAGAATTGATAATGTCTTGTGAGAGGTTTAAATGATCTTCCAAAGAAAGAAACATTTCTAGATCTAATATATTGCTCATCACCATGCGAAATAACAACATCTCTAGATCTTACATTAACTCTAGTTCTAGAACTTGTTGAAGTTTGTACTCTAGAACTAGAGTTTATCTCAGTTGTTCTTGTTTCTCTGACTCTAGTTCCACTTCCAGTTTCAGTTCTTACAGAAGGAAGAGTTCTGGTATTATTAATAGTATTAGTAACAACATTAGTAGTTCTTCTTGTTATATTCTGTACAGAAGGGGAAATGTATATTGTTCTGACCCAAAAATCATTTTCTGGGGATAATTTTACATTTCCAACATACTCTATAACGTGGAATGGATTGACATTTTCTACACGAGTGGCAAGTGGTTGTTCTAACCAACCAATAGAATCATATTTTAAAGTAGCAACATTTCCTGTTTTTTGAATATTTGGATCTAATAAATTAAAGTTAGTTGACAAATCTAAAGGAACAACTTCATCAGTAGGTGACTGCAAAATTCTCTGCTTTAAGGTATTGGAGAGCACTCTCGGTCTTAATTGACCTTCACTAATGTCTGCAGACGTTAAATTTTGATCGACAAGAGTTCTATCTACAAAATTATCTACAAAGAATCCAGATTTAAATCTATTATTACCATCTTCATCTTCAATACGTAATGCTTCAGTGCTAACCTCCAATAAACTTAAAGATGTAACTCTTTCTAAGTTTTCTATTCTATCCTCAAGTTGACCAATATCTCTCATAGTATATCTTCTATTGTCAACTAGATCAATAAAAACATCATCAGGATTATAAAGATATGGTGGAAGTGTAATAGTTGCCAATTCCATCAAACTTTGATCATTACTTGGAGATGCCTTTGGATCTTTTGCCGAAACACCTTTACTAACAATAAGATTTTCAAACTTATCAAGATATAATTTATCAATTCTAGGAAGATAAAAATCAAACCCAAGTAATGAACTTTCTCCGGTTTTTAAATTATAGTTTGTGGTAAATGTTCTTGAAGCAAAATCAAATGGTGAAGCAGTTGTTGAAGAATAATTGGCAACTCTTGGTCTAAAATCTAGTGTATCAGAAGCTCTAACATTTTTGGGGCCAATTGTAGGAATATCATTTAAAAATCTATCCACATCATAACTTAAAACCGTAAATACATCTCCACTATCTGATGCAGGAACTATGTAATGATCGAATACAACTAGCAACCTCTTAGATGGTTCTGAATCTGTTGTTCTAATCAATCTAGAATAATCATAATATTCATTTTTCTGTCCACCATCAAGAACATAGTTATTAGTTACATTGTTATATTTTCCTAACGTAATTGACTGAACGGTAGAAATAATATTAGATTCTTTGAATGTTACAGTTTCTCCAGCAGTAAAAGTATTTTGATTTAGATAAACCACACCTAGTTTATTTGTACCACCTGATGAAGGAGTGGAAGTATTATTTGTAACTACTCTTGCAACTGTTCCACTTTCAGAACCAATGATATTTTCACCAATAATCGCATTTGTTTCAACATTAGATATTGAAGAAAATTCTATTGAATCTAATGTAGGATCTACAGTATTCGTTGATTCGTATACTACAAGAACTTTTGCAACATCAGGAACATCTAATGAAATTTGATCGTCTTGAACTCTAAGTCCATAATATTGATTATATGTTAGTCCATCATTGATTGATATGCTAGATGCAGATCCAGATTGTGCTAATTTTGAAAGATTAACTACTTTTAATGCACTTCTAGTAAATTTTTTAATTTTACTTTGAATTCCATTCTTTTTCAGTGTTACATTTACAATACTATTTCCACCACTGGCGTCTAATGCTTTGATATCTACTCCAGTTCCTCCTCCGGTAAGAGTGAAAGCATCGGAAGTTATTGTTCCAATTCCACCACCATTATAGTGAATAGAATACCTCTCCTGATCAAAAGATTCATAGAATGCGCTGGTAATTCCAGCATCAGATAGATCTAAGGAAATTGAAGTTCCAGTAATATTTTCAGAAATTTGTTTTGTTATTAATAACTGAGAACCTGAAAGATCGATAGAGGAAATATTAGATTCTGGAAGATTTGCATAAAGAAATCCATTTTCACTATTTTTTATTTCTGCTACTCTAAGATTTGCCGTATAATTTCCAG
>Ga0209336_10000604_pt1 | contig 18283 bp, 13 predicted proteins | sample LinPmetageLP32_FD_184042 | JGI IMG/M metagenome (GOLD analysis project Ga0209336, IMG submission 184042) | Marine viral communities from the Pacific Ocean - LP-32 (SPAdes) (version 2) | ecosystem: Environmental > Aquatic > Marine > Oceanic | place: Pacific Ocean | collected 2009-08-23 | reverse complement strand
AAATGGCTTAGAGAGATGTATAATAAAGACACTACTCAAATAGTATTAACCACTAGCCGACCGGAAGAGTACGAACAAGAAACTATAGTAGAGTTATTTGAAAAAGAAATACCTTACGATAAATTAATTATGGGATTAAATCATTCAAAAAGAACTATAATTAACGATTTTGCTAATTCTAACCCTTTTCCATCATGTAACGCAATTAATATAAAAAGAAACTCAGATAATATAAATGAATTTAAATTTTAAAATAAGTTGTAGATTTAAAATTAAGTTCTTATATTAATAGTATATATAAAATAATCGATTAAATTTTTTAAAATGGCAAACAAAAAGCTAACAAAATCAGAAGTAGGTAAAATTGAAGACATTCAAAACAGAATGCAAGCAGTAAAAGCAGAACTAGGGCAACTTGGTTTAGCAGAAATTGATCTTCAAAAGAGAAGAACTAACGTTGAAAAATACCTTGAAGAAACTACTGGATTAGAAAATGAATTAGTAACTTCATTAGAAGATAAATACGGCAAAGGAAGTATCGATGTTGCAGCATCAGAATTTATTCCTACTCAAGTCGAAAAGCAAAAAGAAGTAGTTCCAACAGTGGAGTAAATTTCAATGTCTTTTTAGTAATTAGCGGGGGAAGGTTTTAGACCTTTCCTCCCTATTTATATACAGATAACCGCCTATTAGCAGTAGGGATGGTTTACAAAATAAGCTGATATTTATAAAAGACATTTAAATAAACTTCATTAAACATGGCAGAAACAATTATCTCTCCAGGTGTATTCACAAGAGAAAATGATATTTCATTTATCCAACCGGCACCTGTAGTAGCAGGAGCAGCAATTATAGGACCAGCAGTAAAAGGTCCAGTAGAAGTACCAACTTTAGTTACTTCTTATAATGATTATGTAAGAAAATTCGGAACAATATTTACTTCCGGATCTACTTCACACGAATTTTTAACTTCTATAGCAGTTAAGAACTATTTCCAACAAGGAGGAGGTTCAGTCTTAGTAAGTAGAATCGTTACCGGTTCTTATACAAGAGCAGCTTCTACGGATATTTACAACACAAAAGAAACAGGTATACTGTTTACAGCAAAAGATGCCCTACTGCCTTCTATAACAGTAAATCCTACAACTGCAGGATCTGGTTCATATAGTAGTGTAGCTTTAGCAACAACTGGAGATGGTTCAAATGCTGTAGCAACAGTTGTAGTAGATGGAACAACAGCACCAACAATTACAAGCATCACAGTAACCACACCAGGTACAGGATACAAAATAGGCGATACACTGACAATTGCAGCAAGTGCTTTAGGTACAGGACAGTTAATTACAGCACAAAATATTCTTGCAGACCTATCCGGAGCTGCAAAAACAGCAATAGGTAATGTAACAGGTCCTATTGATGTAGTACTTCCTTTACCAGGTTCAGGAGGTACTCAACAGACAGGTTTCGGCGGTACAATTACATTAACAGGTAATGGATCCGGCACTGTAACAGCAGCAGTAGTAAAAAATATCGGTACAAACTATGTAGCTAGTAACGTAATAACAATACCACAAGCAACATTAATAACAGCAGGCTTTACAGGTGCTGTAGGTACTTTAATTTTAACTTTAGCTTCTGATAACGTACAAAATTCAACACAAGCATCAATCGTATTAACCGCAGATGATATCGTAAGTGATATACCTTTTGTACTTGAAACATTAGGAAGAGGTGATATTTACAATAACTCAACCGCAGCAACAGATGCAGGTAAGCAAAATAGTGATAGCTCACTAATGTCTGGATCTGCTGATAACTTAAGATGGGAAGTTTCTAATATCAGTAATGCACAAGGTACTTTTACTTTAAGTGTAAGACAAGGAGATGATAGTTTAAAAAACAAAACAGTACTAGAGACTTTTAATGACGTAAGTTTAGATCCAAATTCTACAAATTACATAGAATCTGTAATCGGAACACAAGTTAAAAGTATTACAACAGACGGAGACGGAAGCAGGTACGTACAAGTAACCGGAGAGTATATAAATAAGTCTAACTTTATTAGAGTATCATCAGTATCAGCACAAACATTAAATTACTTAGGTACAGACGGACTTACAGTTGAAACAGACAGTACAGGAGCATCATATTCTGCTTCTTTACCAATAGTACAATCAGGATCATTCCACGGTGCTACAGGAACAAATGTTCATTCTGGCCTTAATGGGTATTTTGGAGATATTTCAAATACAGTTTCCCAAGGAATAACTGATTTTCCAACTTCATATGCTCCTATTATATCAGTATTAGAAAATAAAGAAGAGTATGTATTTAACGTTATCTCTGCACCAGGTTTAATTTATGAGTTTTCTAATCACAAGACACAATTAGATAGTATAATTTCTTTAACAGAGACCAGAGGTGATAGTATAGCTATAGTAGATTTAGTGAACTATGGAGACACAGTAACTAATGCTACTACACAAGCAGGATTACTTAACAGTTCATATGCTGCTTCTTACTGGCCTTGGTTACAAACTCAATCTGCTACAGGTAGAGCCGAATGGATTCCAGCATCAGTTGTTATACCAGGAGTATATGCCTTCACAGATAATAGCTCTGCACCATGGTTCGCACCAGCAGGTCTAGTAAGAGGAGGAATTACAGGAGTAATTCAAGCAGAAAGAAGACTAACAAGAACTCAAAGAGATTCTTTATATAATGGAAAAGTAAATCCAATAGCTTCTTTCCCAGGTCAAGGAATCTCAGTATTTGGTCAGAAAACATTACAGACTAAAGCATCTGCTTTAGATAGAGTAAATGTAAGAAGATTACTAATTGAGTTGAAAAAATTCATTGGCGACCAAGCTAGAACTTTAGTATTTGAACAAAATACAATAACAACAAGAAATAGATTCTTAGCATCAGTTAATCCTTACTTAGAATCAGTAGTACAGAGACAAGGTCTTTTCGCTTACAGAGTAGTAATGGACGACTCTAACAACACTGCAGACGTAGTAGACAGAAATCAATTAATAGGTCAAATATTCATTCAACCAGCAAAAACAGCTGAATTTGTAGTGCTTGATTTCACAATTGAACCAACTGGAGCAACTTTTGCAGGATAATTTAAAATAAACATATTTATAATAAACAATAAATAAAATGGCAGTATTAGATCCAAACGAAATTATGTTTAGAGCCTTCGAACCGAAGGTACAGAATAGATTTATCATGTATATGGATAACATTCCATCATTCATGGTAAAAACAGTATCAGCTCCTTCATTTGAAGATGGGGAAGTAGTTCTTGATCATATTAACTCTTATCGTAAGATTAGAGGAAAGAGAGTATGGAACGATATGGATATGACTTTATATGATCCGATTACACCTTCCGGAGCTCAAGCAGTAATGGAATGGGCTCGTCTTTCTTACGAATCAGTAACAGGAAGAGCAGGTTATTCTGATTTTTATAAAAAAGATTTAACTCTTAACGTCTTAGGTCCAGTAGGAGATGTAGTATCTGAATGGATTATAAAAGGTGCATTTATCAAAACAATGTCACAAGGTGATTTTGACTGGTCAGCACCTGATGCAGTAGAGTTATCTATGACTATAGCAATGGATTATTGCGTATTGAATTACTAATATTAGCCAACATATAAATAAAAGCTCGATTAATTTCGGGCTTTTGTTGTTTTAAAAATATATTATTCGTATATTTATATATAGAACTAGTTATAACTAATAAAATTTATGGAACAAACACACAAATTTCCTAGCGAGGTAGTCGACTTGCCTTCAAAAGGAAAACTTTACCCCCCGGATTCTCCTCTTAGCAAAGGTAGTATAGAAATGAAGTATATGACTGCTAAAGAAGAAGATATTTTAACAAATCAGAACTATATACAAAAAGGTATAGTTATTGATAAGTTACTTCAAGCATTAATTGTCGATAAGACAATAGAGTATAATACTCTTTTGATCGGTGATAAAAATGCATTGCTTATGGCAGCACGTATTTTAGGGTACGGAAAAGATTATGAATTTGAATATGCTGGAGAAAAACAATCTATAGATCTTTCCCTTATTAACAATAAAGAATTACATTCAGATATAGAGAAAGCTAAAGAAAATGTTTTTAAATACACTCTCCCTGCTTTAGGCAAAGTACTATCTTTTAAGCTGCTTACTCACGGTGATGAACAGAAAATTGATCAAGAAGTAAAAGGTTTACAGAAAATTAACAAAGAATCATCAGCAGAACTCTCTACTAGATTAAAACATATGATCATAGCAGTAGATGGAGATAACGATAGAAAAAACGTTAGATCGTTTGTTGATAACCAATTCTTAGCAAGAGACTCTAGATCATTTAGAAACTTTCTTAGAGACTTTCAGCCAGATGTAGATATGGTATTCTACCCAGAAAATGGACCAGACGGAGGGGTTAACATTCCTATAGGGGTTAACTTTCTTTGGCCTGACGCCAACTTATAGAGTTTCTATATTTACACAGATGCATGAAATCGTTTTTCATGGCAAAGGTGGGTACGATTATGAAACTGTTTATAATATGCCTATTTGGTTAAGGAACTTTACTTTTCAAAAAATGCAAGAGCATTATGAAAAAGAAAAAGCGGAAATAGACAAAGTAAACAAGAAATCAAGTACATTAAAATCACCTAAAGTCAAAAAACCGACTTATAGTACAAAGGCTCGTAAATAATGCGGGCCTTAACTATTTATAATAAACTAATTAAGTAAATGGCGAACGGGGATTTAAATAAAGAAATAATATTCTTAAACAAAGAGCTCAAGAAATTTGGAGCCTCTACAGCAGAAATAAATGCTATTGGAAGAGCCTTTAAAGATCTTTCTGGCGATGCATCGGCTATGTCCGATGAAATAGATAGAGTACGTAACCGTGTAGAGCAGTTAAAATCTGAAGCAGCAAATATAACTACACCTTTCGCAGATTTAAATAAGATTCTTCAAGCGAACGCTTCAGTTCTTAGTAAGCAAAATGATACGATAAGTATCTCTGCAAAAGCACAGAATAAAATAGCCAATATCTCTAGAGATATGGTTAACGACTATCAGGGATTAGCTGATTTATCTAAAAGGCAGTTAGAGTCTAAACTTAACGACTTAGAAGCTTCACAGGCTCAGTTAATTGTACAAGCAGGTATAGCAGCTTCTGAAGCGAAATCACTTGCCCTAAAAGTAGGTAAAACTAAAGCAGAACAAAAAAGACTTGAACTATTAAGAGAAATTAACTCTGAACAAGCTACTTTTGGTGTAGGACTTACGGGTCTTATAGCAAAAACAAAAGAGAGACTTGCATTAGAGACATCCATAAATGAAAATATGGGTGTGGCCGGTGCCTTAGTAGGCGGTACAGGAGCATTAATGGAAAGACTGGGTATGAGATCCGGTATTTTCAATGAAGCAATGGACGATGCTACTACGGAAATGAGGACCATGGCTAAAGAAATGGGCACTAATGTTACCTTTATGAATAAACTTCAGGTAGCAGCAACTGGGGTTTCTAGAGTAATGAAAGGTTTTGGTAAAGCATTATTAGATCCTACAGCTATTGGATTAAAATTGCTTGATGTATTTATGAAAATAAATAAGCAATCTGTAGAAATAAGTAGATTGACAGGTCAAACAGCAGCTAACTTCGATACATCGGTGGGGAGTGCTGCTTCTATGGTAGACCAGATGGAAGTTGTTGCTGAATTAACAAAACAGACAGGTTTTAGCGCTCAAGCAGCTTTTAGTCGAGCAAATATACAAGGAGCAGCAAATTTAAAAGTTGAAATGGGCTTGGCAGCTGATGAAGCTGGTAACTTAGCCATCATGGCTCAAACATCAGGTACTAATGTTGATGATTTAACCGACAGTATAGTAGAATCAACAAATGAATTTAACGGTACTAATAGAACAGCAGTAGCACACGGAGTGATATTAAGAGATGTAGCTAAAGCATCTGAAGGCATAAGAGCTTCTTTTGGAGGAAGTACAAAAGAATTAGTAGCAGCTGCAGGTGCAGCACGTAAATTAGGAATGGAAATTGGTGAATTGGATGCTATTGCAGGTAGTTTACTTGACTTTGAATCATCAATACAGAATGAATTAGAAGCTCAACTACTAACTGGTAATAAGATTAATATGAATAAAGCTAGGGAACTAGCAATGACTAATCAGTTAGATAAATTAGGAGATGAACTCTTTAAAAACTCATCTTCATTAGTAGAATTTGGTCAGATGAACCGTTTTCAGCAAGAGGCACAAGCAAAAGCTTTAGGAATGACCAGAGACCAGCTTGCAAAAGTAGCCTACCAGAGAGCAGTAAATTTAGAAATGTCTGATGAAGAAATAAAAAATGCGACTGGAGTCGAAGCTTCAGATATGCGAAGAATAGAAGCTCAAGAAAACTTTACTAAAGCATTAGAAAAAATTGCAGCATCTATAGCACCTATTTTAGATTTTGTAGGTAACATTCTTAGTATTCCTTGGGTACCCCAAATTTTATTAGGAGCAGTAGCAGTAGGTAAATTAGGTGCGAACTTTGGCGGTATGTTTAAAACAGCAGCAGGAGGTTTTAAGTCTATGTACACCAGTATAAAAAAAGCAGGAGGTTTAATGGGGTCTGTCTTCGGTAAATTTTATAAAGGTGGTCAATTTATGCCTGGAGGAGGTAGAGCTAAAGCAGGCGGTCAAAGAGCTGGAGGATTATTTAGTAGTTTAAAAACTAAAGCTAAAGATGCTTTAAAAGGAGGTGGAGATAAACAAGGAGATAAAGTCAAAAACTTAACAGGAAAGCTTAAAGATTCTTCAAAAGCAACTAAATCAATAGCACCAGGTAAAAATATACAAGTTTTCTTTAAAAACTTATCAATGGGTCTAAAAAGCATGGCAGGTATGAAAGTACTTCAAGGAGCTTTAAATTTGATACCTGCTTCATTAGGGCTAGTAGCTATGATACCAGGAGTAGTAGGTGCTAAGTTAATGGAAATGATTGGCGGACCAAAACTTCTTGTGTCAATGCAATCTTTATCCGCTGGGTTAACAGCAATGGGTACCGGCAAAGTACTCTTAGGAGCATTGGGTCTTACAGCAGCAGCAGTTGCATTTACTTTAATGATACCAGCATCAGCAGGTATGGCCCTAATGGGTATAACAGCACCAATGGCAGCTGCAGGGATTTTTGCTCTGATACCTGCCCTTACAGCACTAGGAACAGCTATGCTGTCAGGAGTAGGTGCATTAGGTTTATTAGCCTTAGTTGGACTTGCTGTAGGGTTAGGAGCAGCTTTTGCTCTTATAGGTGCAGGTGCTATGATGTTTGGTAAAGGAATTCAATTTGCCGCACAAGGAGTGAGCCTTATCTTTAGCCAATTAGGGGGACTGGTAGCACTTTTACCATCTCTATATCTTTTAGGACCAGCCTTAATGGGTATTGGAGCAGGATTAGGAATGATAGCCATGCTGGGGATAGGAGCTATACCCGCTATAGCAGCACTAGGAGGATTAGCTTTATATGCAACACCGTTATTAGCACTAGGAGGTCTATTTGGAGGAGATGATGACGAAGGCGATGGTGGATTTAAAAAAATAGAAGAAAAATTAGATACATTAATAGCTGTTATAGCAGATGGAGGAAACGTATATTTAGATTCAGATAAAATAGGACGTACATCAGCAAAAAACTTCTCTATAATAACTGGTTAATATCTATTTATAATTAACAATTAAATTAAATAAATTATGTCAAACGGAATTTTAGATAATCAATTACCTAACTCTACTTTAGGACTAGGAGGAGTAACACCCCCTAAAAGAGCAGGAGCAAAAAAAACATCAACACTACACGACCAATCATCTATCAATAATATACCAGCTATTGAACAGAGTCCTTCGGATTTAGATTTGAACGGTCAAACACCTGATCAGTACGTAGATAACCTACCAGGATAGACTTATGCCTATTATAAGGAATTTAAGAAAGGACTTCGATGAAGGCCGTATGGATAATCTCCGTTCAATAGATTATGAAGAATCTGGGACGCAGGCTCCGTATGTGACTAAAACAATAGGTAGTACTTCGGATTTAATATCAAAGAGAGTTGATGATTTGACTAGAATGTCAAAACTACTTATTAATAAACCTGGATTAAAATTCTTAGCTAATGAAGCTTTATTAAAACAAGGAGATCTAACTGAAAAGCTTCAAGGGAATAACGGCTCTAAAGTCGGTAATATAATTCGACGAGTAGGGGGTACTGTTAAACATGTAGCACAAGTAGCACTTTCTACTCTTGCTCAAGTTCCTGTAAATGGTACAGGTACACATTTCTTAAAAGCTTTTAGAACAGATACCTACCTACAAGACGGTGACGCAGAAAGCGGATTTGCAGACTTTTTTGGTGCTGGAGGTATAGAAGGAGCTCAATATGCACTTAGAGGAAAAGCCGTTCCATCTCAAGGGCTTCTTACTAGATCAATACTACCTAAAAGAAATACAACACCAAACCCAGGAGATTTAGGAGTAGACCACATAGGGATAAGAGGGACTATAGGTATACCAACTGACATTTCATCTTACGACAACGAAACTCCGTACTACCAGACTACTGAAGGTACAATTATTGGAGTGCAGAATAAAGGTATTATATTTGCCAATTTTGAATCTGGCTTTAAGGTTGTCGAGAATACAACTGCTGTTCCGTATCAATTAGGAATGGAGAAATCCAAAACAGGAGCATCACTTCTTGGAACATCAGTAGAAAGTAATCCTACAACTATACAGAATAAGTTTAGTTCTGTTAACTCTACCGAATTTACAGGGACTTCCACAGAAGGTAATATAATTAGAGCTAGAAAAGGGTACCCTATAAACCCAGGAGGTAGTATAGATACTGTTAATCCACTTACTGGTAATCAATTAAAATTATTTATACCAGACCTACCTCTTACTACTCCTCTTTCCGGTAGTTTTGGAGTACCTAATAGGAATGTAGATTTTAGTGTTTCAAGTCTTGAACAGAAAACTGCTACTGTATTTGAAATAGGAAAAACAAAAACAAAATTTACGACACCTGAAAATATATTAGCTGCTAGTTCTACTGGAGTAATAACTCTAGATAAAAAAGGGAAAGAAACAACCAGTAGAATCTTGTTAAGTCAACCAAGTGATTTTGATTCCGGAGATATAATAGGGACAAATGGCTTACCTCTAAATCGATACTCAGATGATGCAGCTTCTTTATCTTATAATAAGACTCTTACTTTAGATAACATAAGAGCAGCTCAAAATGGAAATTCAATTTTTTCTAAAGTCATTTCAAGTAAGCCTACCGGGGTCTATGATGGAAAAGTTTCAAGTTTAGGAGAATCAAAAACAAGAAATATATTACAAGATTTTAGAGATCCTAGTTCTAAAAATGAATATAGAAATAAAGATTCTGATACTTATTTTTTTAATTATAATAATACTAAAATAAAAAAAGAAACCAGGGTAGGTTTAGGTAACCCAGGTAAGATTACCAGAAAAAGGACATCTTACTTTATAAATGATAAGGATACAGTAGATTCTATTAATGCTTTAGATGTTAGTACTAATAAAGCATTAGATGGAGTAAAAGAAAATAGGGATTTAATACAATTAGAATTTCAAATAATTACTCCTGATAATATTCACTATTTAGCTTTTAGGGCATTTCTTGATACTTTTGACGATAGTTTTAACGCTCAATGGAATGGAACTAAATATTTAGGTAGAGCAGATAGTTTCTATACTTACGGAGGTTTTGAAAGAACTATTAATATAGGTTTCAAGATAGCAGCACAATCTAGAGCTGAAATGGAACCTCTTTACAGAAAAGCAGCAACATTAGCATCAGTCACTGCACCTACTTACGGTAGCAAAGGTAGGTTTATGAGGGGGTCTTTAGCAAAAGTAACCGTAGGAGATTATATTTATGAGCAACCAGGAATTATAGAATCGGTACAGTATACTTGGCAAAAAGATTATCCATGGGAAATATCTTTCCAGAACCCTGAAATTGGGGATAGCAAAGGCGATCAAATTCTACCTCATGTATTAGATGTATCTATATCCTTCAAGGTTATCCATGATTTCTTACCAGAGACGGGTATAGTACCGCTTATTACAAATCCTAGAGCTTTAGCTAAGAATAAAAAAGTTTACATCGGTAATGTAGAAAGAGAAATAATTCCTGCTGAAACAGAAGATGAAAGAGAAGAAAGGGAAACAGCAAATAAAGCAGCTGAAGAGGCAGCAACAGCAGCAACAGTAGCAGCTGAAGCTTCTAAAGTAGCGGAAACTAAAATAGACACTGCAGCAGCAGGACAACCTAATCAACCAACAGAAAAAGAACTAGCCAAAAGACGGCAGTATATATCGGATGAACAGTATAATAAACTAACACCACAGGGACAGAGAAATGTAATTGAGAATTTGAAAGATGCTCCTGAAATCAGCCCATTTCAATTTGTTGGTGCTGTAGAGGTTAATGCTAATGGAAACACTACTGATCCTGATTTGGTAGACAACCAAAACACTTTAAACAGACAGGTTGCCTTTGATAAAATAAAAGCTGAGGAGTTGAAAAAGGCTCAAGATCAATTAAGAATTGACAAAGCCATCCGAGATAGAGCTCAACAAAACTTTGGAATACGTTCTGATGATCCTAGTTTTGTAAGAGGTGTAAATTTAAATAACTAACTATATGATTAGAAGATATAGAAAAATAGAAACTAGCGTATCAAAATTAGGCACCAGGTACAAGCAAAATGCGATATACCCGGAAATACCTTTAAGCGAAAACGACGTTTACGTTATCTCACAGTATGGTGACAGGTACGATATTTTAGCTTTAGAGTTTTATAAAGACCCTAGTCTATGGTGGATAATTTCATCTGCCAACAATTTTTATAGGGGTTCTCTCAACATTACCCCAGGAGTACAGTTAAGAATACCAGCTGATAAATCAGCAGTAATTAGTTTATACCAAGAAGTTAATTCAAATAGATAATGTCTAAAAAAGGAACTGATATACCGCAAGGGCAACCAATAGAAGTCATTGGTGGAGGGATCTCAGCAGGAGTTATTGAACAACTGCAAAAAAGAGAAGAACTTATTCAGGTAAAAAATAAAGAACATTTATTATTCTTTAACGGTAATGGAGCTTGGGCAAGATTAGTATCCAGTGTTAATACCATTACTGAGGAAGAAGCCAATAATTTAGCAGAAGGAAAAAAATCAATTAATGAAATAGTAGGAGATAATTCATTAGCTTATAATAATGTACTAATGGGAGGTACGTTAAAACAAGGTAAACCAGTTTCTAATGTACTAGATACACAGCTATACGGAGGTATAGGTACTTCATTACATACACCGATAGAATTAGATAAAAATAGTTTTGTTAAGGCTGATGGCAAAAAAGACATCAAAAAAGCTGCTTACAATAACTACGGAGAAGGTATAGGTATTAGGCCTACACCAGGTTTAGTTTCTGTTGTAGTAGAATCTAAAGGTAGTTACGGAACACTAAGAGAAGCATCTATAAAAGCAAAAGTATGGTCTTTAGAAGATTTAGAAATGATGCAAACTCTTTATCTTAGACCCGGATATACAGTATTACTAGAATGGGGGCATAGTATTCAACTTAACGGTAGAACAGACGCAGGAGTATATGAATTAGATACAAACATAGAACTTTATCGAAAATTTCTTCACGATAAGATTAAAGATCCTATGTTGACTTTTGAGCAAGCACTATTAAAATTAGGAGCTGAATCTAGTTACAATTACGATTCTTTTGTTGGGTATGTGTCTAATTTTGATTGGAGTATAACTGATGACGGTGGTTACGATTGTAATATTAAAGTCGTTGCTAAAGGAAGTGTTTTAGAATCTATTGCAGTAACTTTTGATCCTTCAGATGTTTATCCAGCAGAACAGATGACTAGGTATAGTTTAGATAAAGGTAAACAAGAAAGAAAATCTATATATCATAAATTTTTTACAGAAATCGAAAGATGGATAGAACCTTCGGTATATGGAGTTGGAATAAATGCAGATTCAACAAATAGTAAGGAAATAGGTGCAACAGTATCTGCAGTTGAAAATATTATTGAATCCCAAACTGCTTTTGCAGAAGCAGCAGTTGATGACCTAGGTAATATACTAACAGGTAAAGGGATACAAAATACTGAAGAAGCACAAGCAGCAATGGTTAATGCTGCAGTTAATGTAGCCGTTGCAGTTAAAAGTTACGCAGGAGCATTAGCAGACAGTCTCTTTGGCTCAGATGATGTACTGTGGAACAAAATAAAGGACCCTTCTTCATTGGGAGCAGAGGCTATTATAGCACAAGAAAACGAAGAGTTTAAAACCAAAATAGAAAAATTAGTTAACGGAGGTACTTTTACGTATAAAGGTGAATCTGTATCTTTTGAACCTTCCACACCAGATGATAATGATAACGAAGGTATAGCAGGTGTAGAAGAAGAAGAAGTAGTATTCTACTTAAATCAACAATTCGGTAAGTATGGCTTAGTATTTAAAGAAGGAGTACCTAAGGTAGGATTACAATTTCTTAAATCAGATGGGGAGGGTAACCTATCATTACAACTTGGAGATGATGTTGCACCAGAAAAATATACAGAAGTTTCTGACTTTCCAGACGTAACTGACGAAATGTATATGTATCAAGCTTCTAATCCTAAAAATAATAGATATGTAGAATTAGATAACTCAACAGACCCTGATGATAGAAGAGAAAGTTTAAGAATAATAGAATTTATTCTTAGGTACTCTGTAATACCACAAGATGATCTTACACCAGAGCAGCTTGAAGATAGGAATAATAGGAAAGCTGAAGCTGATCAGCAAGTAGACAATGCAAAAGCAACTGAAAGCCTGGCAAAAGCTACTAATGCTGCTACTAGTGCAAATGATGGAGCAGGTAAACGAGCTAAAATTTATACCAAAGCTAATTTTGTTCACCCAGGTTCTCAACATTTTAAGAAAAGCTTAAATAATTTTGTAGCTTTTAGATTAATAGATTTAGAAAAAAAAGATACTGGGACTTTTGATAATGATAATTTAAATAATTTTTGGGTTCCTTTATACACTGTTTTAGATATATACAATAATTACGTATCATTAGTTGATACTACTCAAGAAAGCAGTAAAGGTACAAATACTCCAGGAAGAAAACTAACACAATTTTATACAGGTTTTCAAGATGTAAACGAAGAAACAGGAGAGTCAATAAAAATAGGTAAGTATAGAAAAAAATTAAAGTACATGACTACTGAAAATCATTTTTCTATTAATCCTATGGTATGTATTCTACCTAATAGGCCAAAAAACATTTCACTAAAAGATTCTGCTGGGAAAACTATATCATGGCCAGACGGTCAAGGAGATTCCTACCCTTTAGGAGTTGTGTATAAAAACTTTTTCCACCAAAACGTAGATAGTGCATTTTCTCAAGGTTTAATTAGAGGAGAACGAGATGATATTTTAAATATAATGATATCAGTTCAATATTTAGAAGATGAATTAGATAAGATAGTAAAGGCAGATGAAGACCCTGATAACAATAGTAATAATAATATAGTTAAATTTATAAAAACGCTATTAGTTTCTATGAATGAGGCAATGGGCGGTGTAAATGATTTAGATTTATTTTATGAAGATACTGATGATCTCTACTACATAGTAGATAGAAAAATAACACCTGCATTAAGAAACTTAATTCCAACACTTAGTATTTCCGGTATAAAATCAACCATGACTAACGTAAATATAAGTAGTCAAATAAGTAAGAATATAGGTAATATGATATCTATAGCAGCTCAAGGAACAGCAGGAAATTCTAGAGATAACGTAAGTGCAATGTTAAAATGGAATCAAGGGTGTTTAGATAGACATACTAGATTTAAAGCTCAGAAAAACTCAGAGGGGAAAGAAAAGACAGAAGGAGTAGAAATAGAAAAAAGAGAGGCCCCTGAAGATGCTAGATTAAAAAAATGGATTGAATCTTATTATGATTATTGGAGTGAATTTAATGGTTCGAAATGGTGGGATAATGGAGATTTTAATGCCGATATTGTAGCAAGTTTAAGTAACTACCATAAAACATTTTGCAACAACTATGTTACTGAAGCATATTCAAAGAATGAAAAAGATCCAAAACCAGTACCAGGTGTGATCCCTATAGAATTGTCTTTTTCTACTATAGGTATTGGAGGTTTAAAAATAGGTCAAGCATTTATGATAGAACCCGGTCTACTACCCCAAAGGTATAATGAAGATTTTGGGTATATAATTACAGGGCTCAGCCATAAGATAGAAAATAGTAAATGGATTACAGATGTTAAAACTCAATTCTACTATACTAAAAAATCCACCCCTGAAGAAATAGCATTTTACAAAAAACATAAAGAAACATCGACCTCAAATCTTATTCCCCCGACTAATACTGGAACTAGTAGTTCAACATCAGGTGGTAATGCATCTCAAGTTGTATTTACAGGAGGTCCAGATTTATATATACCTCCAAACAATAGAGTTACTTATAGATCTAATATCAAAAAGCAGACAAGACCATTACCTGTTCAAAAACAGCTAATGGATATATTAGCAACAGCAGCAGAAGAATGTGATGTAAAAATAAGTATATCTTCTGCCGGTAATGTACCTATCGCCGGGCGAAAAAATTCATTATTTACTGGCCCTGGAATCGCTGATGTCAATTCAATGGGGAGTAATAGACATGATAATGGATTTGCTGCTGATTTCGCTATATACCATAACGGTCAAATGCAAAACGTTTCAGGAGCGGTAACTCCTATAGCTTTAAAATTTTTAACTGCTATTAGAAGATTGGGTGTTCAAAGCATAGGAACTGGACCAAATTATATGAGAGGTACTTCTGTACACGCAGATATATCAGGGGGTAATTCAAGAACAGGTACAATATATACAACTTTTACAGCTGATGGAAAAGGACCTATATCTTCGTGGTTACCGCAATTTATGAAAGATACGAAAAATCCACTGAATAATCCACAAGGATTAACCTTTGGTGGGAAAGAATTAAAATTGTATTACCGTAGTCACGCATAACTGTAATTTAAACAAAACAGACGTAACGTTGAAAATATGAAAATGTAGCACCAAAATGTATTTACCTAAATCACAATATAAAAAATTAGAAAAGAGTGATCTATCTGATGAAGTCGCATCTTTAAGGAATAAAGCTGGTGAGATAATAAACTCAAATAAAGAGGTGATTTTGACCGCTACTGGTCAACTCTTTGAAAAAGCAGGTATAGATTTTGATAAAGGCGACTTTTCAAAAGCTAAAGAATTGTTTATTAACTTATTTGACGAAAAAATAGATCAGGGAACTACTGAGTCTCCAGTACTATCATCTGACTCTTTAGTAAAATCTATAAAACTTAAACCAACTTCTAAAGAAAAGAAAGCAGGTTTTAAAAAAAGATTTTTATATAAGAATAAATCTACCGGAAAGATAAAGGAGGTACTCTTACCCATAGCAAAAGTTATAGCTAATAACCAGCAAAAATATGAAACTCTAGTTAGTTTCAATTGGCTGATAGCCGGTCCGGTAGAAGATCAAAATTTAAATGGTTACTTTTTAGAAGGGATTAGAAGTAGAAATCAAAAAACATTAGATGAAATAAAAAAGTTTATACCTGAAGCTGATGTTATACTTAAAGACCCTTTAGAATTTGTAATAGATACATTACCGGTTACTGAAAAAACAGTAATAAGACAAGAGGCATCTTTTGATATTCCTGCTCCTGGTAGGTCTATACCAGCAGCTAAAAGTATGCATAAAAAGTACCCAAGTAAAACTAACTCTGGAAAAGTTAAAGAGAATTTATTAGCAAAACCAGGTCAATTTGTATTAGAAGGTACAAATAGACCGTACGTAGGACTGTATCACGTACATCCTACAAAAGGCCCTATGGTAGGAGCAACCCACGTAAAATCACGACATAGTAGGTTAGTTGCTCAAAATAATTATAGAAGTAATCAAGGTACAATAGGAGTACAAGGCACAACAGGCGGGTATTCTACTCCTGGCTCTACTTCAACAAGTGGTGGTGGTTCTTATTCAGGAGGATCATCATCAGGAGGATCATCATCCGGAGGAGGATACGGTGGTTATTAGTTTGATACTAATAATTTTATTCGTATATTAAATCAAAAGGTTATTAATAAATGTTTTATATAGTAGAAGAAGAGTCTAAATTAGATTCATTAGAAAAATTACTTAAATTAGGTTGTTATGTAGAAATAATCTCTTCCAATGACTACTACCACTCAAAGCTAACTTCAACGATTGCAGTTTATTTAAGAATGATAAACAGTAAACATGGATTTATAATTCCTATAAAGCATTCTGAAGGACTTAATGTAGAAAAAACCCGTGTCTACAATCTTCTTTGTAAAGCTACTAAACTATATACATTAAATAAGAAAAAACTGCTTTACCACTTTAATCTACAAGAAGCAATAGATATATCTTTACTTTATTCAATGGTAGAGTATAAAAAATTGGAAAGTATAAATAACTGCAGTACTATTAACTGGTATTACAGTAAATACAGTACTTTAAAAGATATTAACAGTATTATTCCTATCACAAAACTTTACGAAAGAAGTGAAAATACATTTGAAAGTATTAAAGAAGTCTTAGATTATAAGATTCCTGACGGTTTTTCTTTTTACAACAAGATTGCCACAAATGTATTTTTTCTACTAGAACAAAACGGTGTAGGAGTAGTGTCCGAGCCATTTAATAATGTGTTTAAACCTAAAAATCCTCTATACAACACTGTAGATAACACAGTATACACACAGTATAACCTATATAATACAACTTCTAGACCGACAAACACATTCAACTCAGTTAACTTTGCAGCAATTCCTAAAGCCGAAGAATACAGGAAGTGTTTTAAACCTCAAAACGATTACTTTGTAGAGTTAGATTTCGATGGCTACCACTTAAGGTTATTAGCAAATCAACTAGACTATGAATTAACTAATGAATCTGCCCATAAACAATTAGCAAAACAGTATTTTGGAGAAAAAGAGATTACAGACGAAGAGTATAGTAAAGCAAAACAGATTAATTTTCATGCTATTTACGGTAAAATACCTGAGGAACATAAACACCTAGAGATATTCAAACAGATACAAGAGTATATTGATGCGATGTGGGATAGTTTTAAACAAGAGAACGGGTATGTCTGGAATCCACAGTCAGGTAAAGCATTTACACAAAAACTACCAGATATGAATCCTGCTAAATTAATGAATTATATGATGCAATCGTTGGAAACTTCAAATAATATCATTATATTAAAAGAAGTACTTAGGTATCTCAAAAATAAAAAAAGTTTTATTACCCTTTACACCTACGATGCTATACTATTTGACTTTAGTAAAGAGGACGGAAAAGAAACTTTAGAAGATATTAAAGAAATAATGGAGAAACAAGGAAAATACCCAATTAAGTTTAATTATAGCACAAGTTTAATGTTATAGAACAGCACAACTATTTATATATGATAACAAATGTAACAAGTCCACAGTTCGATTACGATATCGAACCTATTTTTACCAGCGAGGATATGAGTAATAAGCTGTTTTGTACTTTTTCTACCGAAGAAGGATTAGATCAAGTACTGAGTACTATACAAGATAAGTATAAAATTTTATACAACAAAATCTTTGTACTCTATTCTAAGAGCCAAAACGAGTACATGTGTACCTACAACGTAGATTTTGGTAATGTTTCAACTTTTTTAGAAAACACTATACTAGTACATAGAAAAAAAGAAACAAACACTCTTTATACTATTAATGCACTTAATACATTAATAAAGGAGTTAAATGGAGGTAAATTAGATAATAGTTACCGTATTAACTGGGCTGATTATAGAAATTGTATACTTCTTACCAAAGGTCCAGAATTCAAAAGAGTAAATACTAAGTTATATAAAATTATTGAGCTATAAGTTGCTTCTTTAATTTTTTATTACTATATTATTAATAAGTTATAATTTAAAAATCAGTTATATGGATATTAATGCAATTCGCGCTAAATTAGATGCGCTAAACAACAGCGGTCAACAAAGAGAAAAGACCGATTATTCCGAAATATTTTGGAAACCAGCACAAGGTAAACAAACTGTA
>Ga0209336_10000603_pt1 | contig 18287 bp, 24 predicted proteins | sample LinPmetageLP32_FD_184042 | JGI IMG/M metagenome (GOLD analysis project Ga0209336, IMG submission 184042) | Marine viral communities from the Pacific Ocean - LP-32 (SPAdes) (version 2) | ecosystem: Environmental > Aquatic > Marine > Oceanic | place: Pacific Ocean | collected 2009-08-23 | reverse complement strand
CCGCAAAGGAGAGTACATTGAGTACAATAGTAACTCGTAGTGGTAAAGGCAGTGCTTTAACTCATACAGAGATGGATGCCAACTTTACCAATTTAAACACAGACAAATTACAAGATATAGTTAGTGATACAACACCACAGTTAGGTGGCAATCTTGATGTTAATGGACAAACCATTACGAGCACAAGCGATGCAGATATCACAATAACACCAAACGGAACTGGTAATGTTAACCTAAGCACAGACACAGTGAGAGTTGGTGACAACAATGCTAACGCAACACTAACAACAGATGGTACAGGTGACTTAATCATAAACACAAATGCTGGTACAAACAGTGGTAGTATTACTGTAGCAGATGGAGTAAATGGTAACATAAGCATTACACCAAATGGTACAGGTGCAGTAGTATTGGATGGCATAAGTTATCCACAAGCAGATGGCAGTGCTAATCAACTGTTAAAAACAGATGGAAGTGGTAATTTAAGTTTTACAAATGCAAGTGGCTTTGACGGTGACTTGGCAGGTAGTACACTTACAGATAGTACAAGAGGCGTAAACATAAATTCAAGTGCCGCAAACAAAATTAAATTTATAAATGCTGACGGGGCGTCAACTGACGGTAGCATACTAATGAATACCTTTGCTTTTGGTACTGCAATTATAAGTGCTATGGAGTTTAGAACTGTAGGCGATAATCGCTTGTACAAGTTAGAAGCAAGAGGTAGTACAGATGATGGTTCACATGATGCATACATGTATCTAAGTGGTGAAACAAATCAAATATTAAGTAAAAATGCTGCCAACAATGCTTTCAAACCACTAGAGTTGAGAACCAGTCAAGTAAAAATATTTGACGGCAGTAATTTTAGATATAGTTTGCCAACTGCAGATGGCAGTGCCAACCAAGTAATCAAAACAAATGGTAGTGGTACATTAAGTTTTGCAGATGACACAAGTAGTAGTTTTGATGGTAACCTAGCAGGTAATGCCTTAACTGATGCAAGTGGTGATTTAACAATTAAGCCAAATGGGTCAACAGATGCAAAACTAAAAGTACTAGACAATGGAAGTGATAGTGTAACACTACAGTTAGGTGTTGACAGTGCAGACGCTGTAGGTGGTTCAGTTACTGTAGTGGATCAAAGTAGTAATAGAGGTCCGTTTCAGTTTACAAGTAAAACTATGGCGTTTGATGCAGCCACTGGAGGCGGTAGTAGTGTAGCTGCTATCAGTTTTAAAACTGCAAGTGCAACAGACGAAATACATTTCTTACCCAATAGCAGCCAAAACAAACCAACTACAATAGCTCTAGATGGTAGCAATAACACACACTTGTCACTAGGTGGTGATGACCCTGTAGTTGAACACGGTGCAAGTGGAAACATCACACTAGAGCCTACTAGAACAACTCTTGGACAACCGTTATTATTCAATACACTTACTACTACACAGCGTAATGCACTTAGTTCACCTACAGATGGTAGTGTAATTTACAACAGTACAGACAGTAAATTGCAAGTTAGAATTGGCAGTAGCTGGGTAAACTTACATTAAGGAGAAATAGATGGCTTGGCCAACAACAAATGCAACCACCACTGCGTTAGATAGTGGTAGCGACGATCCTAATCTAGCTCGTCCACAAATTAAATTAAATATTGAAAATGCCAATGCTATCAAAGATGAATTTGGCACAGTAGCAATTAGTAGCCCACAAAATGAACAAGTGTTACGATATAACACTTCAAGTGCAAGGTGGGAAAACGCCACACTTAGTACAGGTGCTGGTAGTGTTGGTAGTGTAGCATATTATAGTTGTGGTACTGCACCAACAAATGGTAGTGCTAGTGCTGGCTTTACAGAATTAGCAGATGGCGACAATATTTGCACACTAAGTGGTACAAACAACATTGAATTTACACCTATCAGTGGCACTTATGTTGTTAACATAACTGGTGTTAGAGATAACACAAATGCCAATAGTGATATTCCTACTACATGGAGAAATATTACTACAGGTGCAGACAATAGTAACAGAGTTGCACATCAAGGAAGTAGTCACAGTGCTACATTCACTGCTAATGGCACAGACAAATTCAGTTACATTATGAACGGTAGTACTACTAATTTTACAAGTGGCTGGATACTACAATTAATTAAGATATCTTAAAAACCCAAGGAGAAATAAGAGATGGCGAACGCGACCAATTTTTTAGAACTAAAAGTCTTAGATCATGTTCTAAGCGAAGGAGTTAGAAGTTATACACCTTCAACAACATTACACCTTGCATTGTTAACTGCGGTAGCAGATGGCGAAGCAGGTACAGTAACAGAAGTTACAGGCAACGGTTATGCAAGACGAGCATTGGTGTTTAATGCTGCGTCAAGTGGCAGTGTAACTAACAATGGTGACATTACATTTCCAACTGCAAGTGGAGGTGCTTTTGGCACAATTACACATGTTGGAATTTATGATGCACTAACAAGTGGAAACTTGTTAATATTCGCAAGTTTGGCTGCACCAAAAACTGTTAGTGATGGCGATACATTTGTTATCCAAAATAATAATTTACAAATTAACATGGCCTAATAAACAATGGCTACTGTATACGGAACCGTTACTGAATATGTAGCCTTAGATTACATAGTAGATCAAGCTGACTATAGTTTAACCACTATACCACTATTGGCAATTACTTCAAGTGCCAGTGGTACTGTTGAAAGTCAAGTAATTGGAACTGCCAGTGCTGATCTAGCCTTAACTGCTAGTGGTACAGGTAGCATAACACATACTGCTAGTGCAACGGCAAATATGGCGTTAACTGCCAGTGCAAGTGCTGTCGTACCAACAACTATATTTGGTGGTAGCATAAGTTGGGACTTACCAAGTAGTTGGGAAACATGGACTAACAGTCATTGGGATGGTGGCGTTGATGCAGACTTGGCACTCACAACCAATGCAAGTGGTAGCATAACCAAGAGCGGTGTTGCAACTGCTAACTTGAGTATAACTTCAAGTGCAACAGGCGGATTTTTAGTATTTGCTAGTTCAACTGCCAATTTGGCAATGACTGCAAGTGGTACTGCTAGTATGACCAGAGGCGGTGAATCCACTGCTAGTATGGCTATAACTGCAAGTGCAATTGGTAGAGATCAAGATGATGCAGCGGCTACGGCAAACTTAGCACTAACAAGTGATGCAACTGTAGATGTATTGATTGGTGGAACTGCTACGGCTAACTTGGCAATTACTTCAACAGGTAATGCAATAGTAACTATAAGAAGTGCAACTGCAACAGGTAATCTAGTATTAAGTGCAACTGCAACAGACACACTTATTCCAGGAGCAGATCCATTTAGAACTATAGTGGTAGGCAGTGAAACACGAATATTTGCGGTGTCAAAGGACTCAAGAATAACCGTAGTTCCTGAAGAGTCACGAATATTAAACATACATGAGGAGAGTTAAAGATGGCCACACTTACAGGTTATCTAAGAGATAACAAAGGCATCTATATAGACAAAGATCCAAATGCCACATTAGACTACACACTAGATTGGGCTGAATATACCCAGGCTGGTGATGCAATAGCATCCGCAGTGTGGACATCAAGTGCTATAAGTGGTGATGCTACGCCTATTGTTATAGGAGCGGCAAGTATAAACAACGACAAAGCCACAGTGCTTATAAGTGGTGGTACCGCAGGTAACATTTACACTATAACCTGTGCAGTAACAAGTACTAACAACTTGATTGATAGAAGAAGTTTTAGAATTGTTGTAAAAAGTAGAACCTTATAAAGGATAAAACAATGACAGAGACCGTCCCTGCTAAAGGCGGGCGTCCAAAAGTACAACTGGACAAAGAACAAGTTAAGCGCCTTGCAGAATTGCAATGTACTATGAAAGAAATAGCCTATATCTTTGGTTGTAGTGTTGATACTATCAAACGCAACTGTAGAGATGAATTAGACTATGGATATGCCGCAGGTAAAATAAAACTGCGTCGTAGTATGTTTAGAAATGCTTGTGAGAATCACAATGCGGCAGTTCAAATATTCCTAGCAAAGAACTTGTTGGGTATGAGTGATAATGGATTAATTGACAGTGAGGACAATGCTCCTCTTCCTTGGGTAGAAGATGCAACTAACTAAACCACAACAAACAGTAGCAAAAGACACTGCCAGATTCAGATTGGTTGCCGCAGGCAGACGATTTGGCAAAAGTTTCTTGGCTATTCGTGAATTGTGTTATTTTGCTCGTAATCCAAAAACTACAAACTATTATATTGCACCAACATATAGAATGGCCCGTGCTATTGCTTGGGAACCACTCAAAGAAAGACTAAGTGAACTACGCTGGATCAAAAAAGTAAATGAAACAGACATGCGTATTGATCTAGTAAATGGTAGCAAGATATTTTGTAGAGGTGCTGATAATCCAGACAGTCTTAGAGGTATATTTGTAAGTGGTATTGTAATATTTGATGAGTATGCTGATATGGATCCTAGTATATGGACAGTAATGCGTCCTGCTATGGCTGACAAAGGCGGACATGCTATGTGGATTGGTTCACCTAAGGGTAAGAATCATTTTTATGATATGTTTGTGCATGGTAAAACTGCTGACAACTGGAGTGCATACAAGTTTACAACCATAGAAGGTGGACAAGTAGCCGCTGAAGAAATAGAAGATGCTAGAAGAGATATGGATGAAAGAACATTCAAACAAGAATTCCTAGCAGATTGGGTAGATTATGTAGGTTTAGTATACTACGCTTTTAGTGACGAACATGTGGCAAGATTTGCTGAAGAAACACCAAAAGAAATATGCATTGGAATGGATTTCAATGTGGACCCAGGCAGTGCTGTAATTGCACGACAAGACAAAAGTGGCTTGCACATATTTGATGAAATTGAAATGCGTAATTCAAACACATTTGAAATGGTAGATGAAATTCGTAAGCGTTATCCAAATTCAAGAATACATGTGTTTCCAGATCCTGCAGGCAGTGCCAGAAAAACATCAAGCATAACAACGGATCACAAAATACTTTCAAATGCAGGATTCAATGTGCATGTAAGAAGAAGTCATCCTCCTGTAAAGGACAGAATTAACAGTGTAAACAGTGCATTTAGCAGTGGCAAGATAAAGATTGCACCACAATGTAAAAGTTTACAAAATTGTTTAACAAAACTATCTTACCGTGAAGGTAGTAATGAACAAGATAAAAACAGTGGATTGGATCATATGCCAGATGCACTTGGATACATGGTTGAGTATCTATATCCAATAACTAAAATACAACCACCGCGGGTAGAACCACAACGATGGGCCATAAATGCACCGCCTATGCGTAGATTTGGGTAGTATAAATAATAGTGAGGAAAAAGAATGTTTAGTAAAGATCAACTTAAAGAAGTCCACGCTGACTACTCAGCGAATATTGAGCGTTATCGCTTTTACGCAGACAGTTATGCAGGTGGCACAGAATATCAGAATGGTGAGTACTTGTTTCCATATGTATTAGAAACAAGCAACGAATATGATCAGCGACTTAGAGAAACACCATTAGAGAATCATTGTAGGAGAACTGTTGATTCATACTCAAGTTTTATTTACGGAAGTAATATTGAAAGAACTTATGGATCAATTGAAAATAACCCAAATTTAGAAGCATTCTTACAAGATGCAGATTTAGATGGCAGAAGTTTCAATGCATTTATGCGTGAAGCAGGCAAGTGGGCAAGTGTTTATGGTTGCGTTTTTATTAGCGTAGACAAGCCACAGTCAAATGCCACTACACGAGCAGAAGAATTAGGACAAGGCATCAGACCTTATATAAGTTTGTTAAGCCCAGAAAATGTTGTTGATTGGCAGTATCAAAGACAGTCAAACGGACACATGGTAATGACATACTTAAAAGCAATTGAAACACGCACAGATGAATACACAGACTTTATTGTGTATACACCTGAATCAACAATGCGTTTAAGAGCACTTAAAGACTCAAAAGTTGTAAGTGTAATTACAGAAACACCAAATACAATTGGAGAAATACCAGTTGTAGTATTATACAATAACCGCAGTTGGAAACATGCTGTGGGAATCTCAGATATCGCTGATGTGGCTGACATACAAAGAAGCATTTATACTGACTATAGTGAAATCAACCAACTTGTAAAACTTAGTAACCACCCAACACTTGTTAAAACACAATCAACAGAAGCAAGTGCAGGAGCAGGTGCTATCATTACAATGGATGAAAACTTGGACAGTGGATTAAAACCTTACTTGCTTACACCATCAGGCCAGAACATTAGTACACTGACTGACACTATTGACAGAAAAGTTGTAGCCATTGAAAAGATGACACACCTTGATAGTGTAAGTGGACAAAAGACTGCAAGAAGTGGCGTAGCAATGATGATTGAGCAAAAAGCACTCAACAGTTTGTTGGCTGACAAGGCAGGCAATTTGGCCCTGGCAGAAGAGCAAATTTGGAGACTGTGGTGTTTATGGGAAGGAACTGCTTGGGACGGAGATGTAGTATATCCAGACAGTTTTGATACAAGAGACAGGACACAAGACTTGTTGAACTTAAAAATAGCAATGGAAATTGGTGTAACCAATAAAGATTTGCAAAAAGTAGTTCAAGCCAGTATTGCAAGAGCCCTTGTAGAAGACACAGATGAACTTAATGAGTTGTTACAGTCAATAAATGCACCAGATGAAATAGCACATCCAACAACTACACCAGAGACAAGAACACCACATATTCAGACTATGATTATGGAAGGTTTAACTGATCAACAAATGTTAGACTTACATCCTGAAATAAGCAATGATGATATTGTTTTTGCAAAAGAACAGTTACTTAACATAGAAGGCGATGATGGGTGAACATAATCTTTATTGTGAAGCAGATACTGAATTTTGGAAGGAACTACAAAATCGCGAAGAATACGACACTTGGGTTGCTAAGAGAATAAGTTCGCCTTATCCAGATGAATTATGGTGGGTACTAGATGGTAAGATGAGTACAAAAGGACTTATACCAAGTCGTATATTGTGGCATTTTGGCAGTAATCATTTAAGAGCACCAAGACTGTATAACAAAATGAAAGGTTATAGGGCACTTGATATTTGTAGCAGTTATGGCGTCAGTGCTAGAGAATTTTGTGCTAGGCACAGTCTAGTTGATGTAATAGAGTTTGAATACTTTCAAGCTCAAATAGTAAAGCGTAATCTTAAAGACTGGGGTTACGGAGATAAAGTTTCAGTAAGACACACAAATGATCTTACTAATATAGATTACACTGCTTATGACAGTGTAAGATTTGGTCTTAAAGAAATAGAACACTTGTTTTGGAACAAGCCATTAGAATTAATGAAAGTGCCAACACTGTGTTTTGAATTTGACACCAATCCAATTATAGTGGAGACACTGTACAAAGAAGGTTATCGCAAAGGGTCAAAGTATACCAGTTGTGATGTTTTTACAAAGCATAAATAAATGCACAGGGAGTAATATCTATGAACGACACAGTTAATGTGGAAGAGGCAACTGAAGCCGCAACAGAAGTTGAAAATCAGGTAAATCAAGAACAGAGTAAAATGTTCTCACAAGAACAATTGGACAAAGTTATTGAAGATCGTCTAGCAAAGCAAAGACGGGCTCTTGAAAACAAGTATAAAGGTGTTGATGTTGATCATTATCGCCAACTTACTGCGGAACAAGAAGCAAAGAAATTGGAGGCTCAAAAAGCAAGAGGCGAGTTTGAAACTGTACTAAAAGAAACAGTTACTAAAAAGGACTCAGCCATTGAACAACTACGCACAGAACTCACAAGCGTAAAAGTTGATGGCGCATTATTAAGTGCCGCAAATAAAAGCGGAGCCATTAATGCAGAACAGGTTGTAAGTTTGCTTAAAAACCAAATTCGTTTAGGCGAAGATGGCAGTGTAGAAATTACAGATGGTAGCGGACAACCTAAATACACTGACTCAGGTGACCCATACACAGTGGACTCATTGGTAAATGATTTTATTGATGCAAATCCACATTTTAAGGCTGCAACTCCAGGCGGCGTAGGAAGTCAAAGTAACTTAGCACCACAAAAAAGTGCAAAACTTAGTTTGGCAGATTTGGATATGAATAATCCAGATCACAGAAAAATTTACGGCGAAGCAAAAAGGCTTGGCCAACTATAACTTAGCCAAAAGGAGAATATCACATGGCAAACGCAGCATACGGATCAGGTCTAAACTTAGACGCAATGGTGGTCCCTGTAAAGGCAGCAACAGTATATGCAGCCCACGAAAATTCATTATACCTACCAGGTTTAATCGTACCAAAGATTGAAGTACCAGCAGGTAGTGCCTCAGCACAAGTTCCATTAATGGGCAGTGTAACAGCAACAACAATCACAAGTGAAGCAGCACCAGGTGTTGACTTTGACACAACTATCCCAAGTGATACAAAGAAAACAATTAACTTAAGCCTACACGCTGCTCGTACAGTGTTAAGAGACTTAGGTGGTATTGATGTTAACGACATGGGTCGTATCATGGGTAACGCTATTGCAACAGCAGTAGATAAAGAAATCACAAGTAAAATGGTTGACATGAACAGGCAAGAGATTGCAGGTACAGCACCACAGGCTATTGCACTTGCAGACATTTTCACAGCCGTAGGAGCAATCCGTGGCGCAGGTGAAGGTGGAAAGTTATACGGTATCGTATCAACTAACCAATATGCAAACCTATTAAGTGCAATTGGATCAAACAGTTTTGCAGGTGGTGAATTCCAGAACACAGCAATGCGTAATGGTTTCTTTGGAAACATTGCAGGCGTTGAGTGTTATGTAAGTTCATACTTAAACAACACTACCTTAGGTACAACACTTAACCCAGCAATGGCAATCTTCTCACAAGATTCAATGAGAATGGCTGCACAAGGTGGAGTAAATGTTGAAGTTGCTCGTCGTCCAGAAGCAGTTGGTTTTGATGTAGTAGCAAGTATGGCACAAGGTGCTATATTAGTTGACGCAAGTCGTTCAGTTCTAATTGTTGACGCATCATAATTCATACTAAGTTTAGGGTGTAGTGTAATGCTACACCCCTTTAAAGGAGAACAGAATGGCTATATTCACAGAAGATAATATCGTAGAATACTTTCCAGATTTACATAACTTTGGAATACAAGACTTCAATGAATTTATCACTAAGACTGAAGCAGACATTCATAGGCTCCTACGCATTGAGTGGTTTCCAACACTGCGAGTAAGCAGTGGTGATTATGAACCAAGCAAAGTGAAAGAAAGTCAACTCACTCGTAGTGCAGTTTACTATAGTTTGTACAAATACATACTTCCACAGTTAACACAGTGGGCAGTAGAAGGTGATAGTTTTCAAACACAAATTGAATTCTATAGTAGAGCCTTCTTTGATGAATTTGATCTAGCAAAGCGTGAATTGTTTTATGATTGGAATGATGACGGAACTTATGATGAAAGTGAAAGAGAACTACAACCATCACAAAGGTTAGTTAGATGAGTAAGCGTAACGATATTACAAATAATGTAGTGTCTATACTTACTGATGCTAACGACCCTAAACCTGTATTTGTTACACGAGAGGTAATTGAAGTTGAGAAATTGGGTAGAACACAATTTCCTGCAGTTGTTGTCAAAAGCGGCGACGAAAGCAGGACTGAATTTACTATGGGTGGCAACAGTGGTAGTCGCAGGAGCATTTTTAATGTTGTTTGCGATTGTTTTGTTACTGGTACAGACATTGACCGCCAGCGTAATGATATTGCAGAAAGAGTTGAAGAAGCTCTCGTTGCAGATATTACACGGGGTGGGTTTGCACTAGATACAAGGTTAACAGAGTTAGCAATAGATGAAGCCATAGATACAAGATTTGGCTTAATCACGCTTACCTTTGAGGTTGAATATATCTATATAAGAGGAGCGGCGTAATGAAAATTACAGACGGCAAATGGATACATGATGCTACATCATGGTCTGATAAAAAAATAAAAAGTTATCTTGATCAAGGATGGACTCATGCAGAAGTTGATTCCAAAAAAAGCCCTTCCAAGAAAAAAGATATTGCAATGACAGTTGAAGCAACTGTTAAAGAGCAGCCAACAATTTTAGAGGAGAACGATAATGGCTAACACACTCGTAGGTAAGTCAGGTATATTACAAATTGGTGATGCAGGTGGATCAACACCTGTAACATTACTTGAACTTACTAGTTACACAATTGATACAACACAAGACACTGCAGAAACAACCGCAATGGGGGCAGGTTTTGCAAGAAGTTTTGTACCAACACTAAACAGTTTTAGTGGAAGTGCAGATTTTAATTTAGAAGGCGACCAAAGTGGTGTACCACAATACACTGGCATTGACAGATTAGATTTTGGCACTGACAGAACTGTAGGTGGATTGTTACTATTTCCAGAAGGTACTGCAGGTGGTAACACAAAGATCACAGGCGATGTAGTAATTACTGGTTTAAGTATTACAGGAAGTTTTGATGGTATTGTAACAGGTAGTGTTACATTCCAAGGAACAGGCGCACTAACTTACGGAACTTCGTAAGATATTATGATCAAAATCAATGTCGTTGGTAATAAACTCAAACCTTTTTTACAAAGACTAGAGAAAAAACAGTTAAGTGAATTAACCAACGACATTTTTCTTGGTGTTAAAAGAAGAACACCATTTAAAACAGGCAATGCCAGACGGGGCTGGAGAATATTACGCAGGAATTTGGGTAATATTGTGCAAAACCGTGTTAACTATATTACTTTCTTAGATAAAGGAAGTAGTAAACAAGCACCAGAAGGTATGACAAAACCTACATTTGAAAGATTAAGAGCAAGGAACAAAATAAAATGATTAGCAATCCAGTATTAGACAAAGCAATTGAACACTTTAAAAGTGTTGAAAGCAATTTAAAAGAATTACATGTAGAAGAATGGGACACCACAATCTACTACAAAGAAAAAAGTGCATTTAAAGACCAAAGTGCAATTATGCAATTACACCAACAAGGTAAAGTAGTTGAAGCATTAGTAGAAACTATTATTGTAAAGTCATTACACCAAGACGGCACAAAGATGTTTAAACCTGCAGAAAGGATCATATTGCTTAATCAAGTAGATCCTGAGATTCTAGTGAAGATTGCAACACAGTTAAATACAGTTGACGATGACTACGATGTAGGCGAAACTGTAAAAAACTAAGGCAAGATCCAGATTTACGCATTATGTGTTTTCTGGGTCACAAACTAAGTAAAAGCCTAGAAGAAATTGGGCAGATGAGCAAAGCAGAAGTTTATATATGGCTTGCACATTTTAAACTAGAAGCAGAGGAGGCGAAACGCCATGGAACAAACCGTTAAACTAAATTTAGATACTAGACAGTTTAACAGAGGTATTGACAGGGCCACTGCCGCACTAGGTGCCATAGCCAGTATAGCAACTGTTAGAAGTTTGGCTAGATTAGCAGATACATTTCAAAACATAAATGCTAGACTTAAAGTTGCCACAGGTGGTGGTGAAGCGTTTGCAAGAGCACAACAACGAATAACTCAAATAACTGCACAAACTCGTGGTAGTTTAGAACAAACTACAGATTTGTATGCAAGATTGGCCCGTAGTACACGAGATAGTGCCATAACTGCTGATGAACTTGCAACGGCAACAGTTGCCATTAACCAAGCAATTAAAGTAAGTGGTGCAAGTGCTCAAGAAGCAAATGCAGCCATTATACAGTTAGGTCAAGGTTTGGCCTCTGGTGCATTGCGTGGTGATGAATTGCGTAGTGTGTTAGAACAAACACCAAGATTAGCAAGAGCAATAGCAAATGGCTTAGGTGTAACAATTGGACAACTAAGAGAACTTGGCACAGAAGGTAAACTTACAACTGCCGTTGTTTTAGAAGCACTGCAAAGAGAAGCACCAAAGATTGCAGAAGAATTTAAACAAATACCACCAACTATTGAAGATGCATTTACGGCACTTAACAACACAATATTAGTTACTACAAAAACACTTAACCAAGCAGGCTTTGGCGCAGTGTTAAGTGGTATTGCGGCTGGTTCAAGTAGTGTTATTGAAGAAATAGGAAAAGCCTTTGAAGCAATATTGCCTAAAAAGGACTTGTTAGAATTACAAAAAAGTATTGAACTTGCATTCTTAGATACAACTGCAAGTATCCTAAAAGGTGTAAAAGCATTGAAGCCTATTGTTGACCCAATATTTGAAGTAGTGAAAATAGGAATCAATAATTTAATTTCATTCTTTAACGCATTGCCACCAGGTGTGCAACAACTTGGTATAATTGGATTTTTCTTAATTGGTAGAAGTGCAAAACTTATTTTAATTGCAGTATCAGCCTTGCTAAAAGATATTGCTAGAATATTTGATGCGTTTTTTACAGGACTATTAGAAGCACAAAATTTAACTATACAAGTTATTAACAAAATAAGAGGACTAGCAGGTAAAGAACCGTTACCACTTATAAAGTTTGATCCAAATCTTCTTGAAAATGGATTAAAACAACTTGGTTTTGCAAATGGACTACTTGACGAACAAGGTATTATACTAAAACAGATAGGTAATCAAGAAAAGAAAAACAATGGCATTATAGAAGAAAGTATTAAGAACATTGAATCAAGAGCAAGAGTATTAAGAATGGGTGTGCCAGACTTTGTTAAAGGTGCATCAGGACAAACTACTACTAGCACAGATAAAGGTCCTATAGATACAAGTGGCTTAAGTGACAAAGAATTAAAGAAACAAGCAGAAAAATTAAAAAAGAAGTTTGAACAACTTGAACAAAGTTTAATGAGTGAATCAGAACTTGAAAAGTTCAATTTTGATAAAAGATTAGCCATACTGAACGACTTCTATAACGCCAAACAAATTTCAGACGCCAAACATAAAAATTTAACAGAAAAATTAGAAGTAGCACACCAAAAGAAGATGGATGCCATTTCTAGTGCCAATGTATCAAAACAAGTTGACTTACTCAAATCAGGCCAAATGGCTAAGATTGATCTAACTCAATTATCAACTGAAGAAATAGTAAAGTTTACTAAACAAGGTGGTGAAGAAGTTCTTAGATTAGCAGCTGGTCAAAATAAAAAAGCATTTGAGGCATATAAAGCATTCCAACTAGCAAACGCACTTATAAGCACTGCAAGTGCTATAGCAAATGTACTTGGTAATCCTCTAATACCATTTCCGCTTAATATAGCAGCTGCTGGTGTAATTGGAGCCGCTGGTGCATTCCAAATAGCCGCAATAGCAAGTCAGCAATATCAAGGTAGACAAACAGGTGGACTTGTACAAAGTGGTACACCGTATATGGTTGGTGAACAAGGTCCAGAATTGTTTATGCCAAACCAAACAGGAACAGTTATACCAAATGGTAATATAGGCGGTGGTGGCAAACCAGTTACTGTTAACTTCAACATTAATACAGTAAATGCACAAGGCATGGATGAAATACTTACTTCACGAAGAGGCACAATAACAAACATAATCCGTGAAGCAACACAACAGAACGGACAGAGGAGTATGGTATAATGCCAGATCAATTACCAACAAGCCCAGCGTTTCAAAGCGTTACTATACAAAACAATCAACCAACCCTTGTTACAATAAGCACAAGTGGTAGAAAACAAGTAAAAACACAACAAGCACAGTACTTTAGTTTTACTGCTGTATATCCGCCATTGACAAGAGCACAATACGGGCCAATAGCGGCACACATTATGAAACAAAAAGGTGCAGTTACAGATTTTGAAGTGATTTTACCAGAATTTAGCACAACAAACGGTGCACTAACAACCCAATTAGTAGAACTTGTTAACTCAGAATCAGTAGGGGCAACAGTTATTGAACTTAAAAGTAGTGTAGGGTCAGTTGCAAATTTATCAGGAGCACTTAAGGCAGGTGATTTTGTAAGATTTGAAGGATTTACAAAAGTTTATATGGTAACTGCTGATGTAAATTTTAGCAGTGGAACTGCTACAATGAATATAGAACCAGGATTGCTTAATGCTGTAGCCGCAGACAAAGACTTAGACTACAAAGATGTTCCGTTTACTGTGTTTTTAGACAATCCTGTGCAAGAGTTTAGCACAGGACTTGCAAACTTAGTGCGATATGAATTAGACATGCGTGAGGCAATCTAATGCCAAGAGATTTACCCAGTGCAATTAAAACTGAAATAGCAAAAAACGCCATAGCGTTTGCAGACTTAGTTGAACTACATTTTGATCCAGTACAAAAATTAACAAATGCACAAATAGGACTTGTTGCTACAACACCTACAGGCGGTAGTTCAGGCAGTTATGCATCTAATGGTAAACTGTTAAGTTTTGACCTAGTGCAAGAAACAGGTGAAGCAAAAGTAAATCAAATCAATATAAGTTTAAGTGGCACAAGTAATACATTTACAGATTTATTTTTGAACAATGCATATGTAGACAAACGAGTTGTAATTTACAGAGTGTTCTTAAATGACCAACTGGGAATTATTGATAATCCTGTTATGATGTTTGATGGTGAGATACAAAGTTTTACAGTTAATGAAACAGGCGAAACATCAACAGTAATTGTTACAAGTGCAAGTGTGTTTTATGAATTTGAAAAAAACAATGGTAGAAGAACAAATGAAACAAGTCAAAAAGGATTTTTTCCAAGTGATAATGGAATGAAGTTTAGTGCATTGACATTAGACAACATACTTTGGGGAAAGCCAGCACCATGATCAGAACTGCAAATGAACACGATTTAAGACACCTAACAAGGCTAAGTGAAATATATCACAAAGAACATTGGTTTGGTGAACACACACAGTTTGATTATAATTATTGTTTTGATCAAATAAAAGCTGGCATAATATCACCTTTTATTAATGTTTTAGTAGCAGAGTGTGAAGATTGTTGTACTAATATAGTTGGTTATAGTGGGGCATTCTTATGTCCATTACATTACAGTCCGCAAGTAAGATGTACTGTTGCATACAATTACATTGATCCAGCACACAGATCCAATGGTATGTTTAATGAAATGATCCAACTACAAACAGATTGGGCACTTGACAACAAATCAGTAGATATAAATATTGCTGATGGTGGACAATATAAAGGTAAGTTTGGCATTGCGTTAAAAGGTCTTGGATTTGACAGAACTGGCACAGACTCATATAAGGTATTAGCACAGTGAAAAAATTAACCGTATTATTTCTAACATTATTAAGCACTATACTATACACTAGTCCAGCACACGCTGGTCCTCTTGTTGCTATTGGTATTGGAGCACTTATTGGAGCAGGAGCAGCTGCCGCAGGATTTATTGCCGCAAGTGTACTAACTGCAGCGGCAATTGGTGCCGCAGTTGGTTTAGCCGCGGCTTTGTTAGCACCAGACTTAATGGGAGGTATGTTTGATACTCCTGATTATAATGTTACACAAAATGCACAAGCAGTAAATGATGGTATACAACTAAACAAAGTAGGTACACTTGAAAGTATACCAGTAGTATATGGTACAAGAAAAGTTGGTGGTAAAGTTGTTTACTTGAGTAGTGGCGGAAACAGAAACAAATTCTTGTATATGGTGTTAGTACTCAGTGAAGGCGAAGTTGAAAGTATACAAGACATATACATCAATGATGTAATTAGCACAGATTCAAGATTCAATGACAGATTTAGATTTGAAATAAAAACAGGCACAGATAATCAAACTGCCGCAAATATCTTTATGACAGGCGAAGCACCTGGTTGGGATAGTAGTTGCACACTTAGTGGCATTGCTTATATTGCCTGTAGATTTGAATGGAAGAAAATAAGCAACCAAGATGATGCTGATGCAAATCCGTATAGTGGTATTCCAAGAGTGCAGGTAGTAATGCGTGGTAAAAAAGTTAAAAGCATGGCAGGCTTAAACAACACTCATGCAACTGCATACGAAAACGAAACTGGAATAGGATTTAGTAATAATCCTGCAGATTGTTTAGCAGACTACTTGCGTAATCCAAGATATGGTAGAGGCTTACCAAACGATAGAATAGACTTTGCAAGTTTTTCAACTGCAAGAGCAAAATTTGCACAAATTGTTACTTACAACACAGGTGTTAAAGGACGAGTGTTAACTTGTGACGCAGTTATAGACACAGGGCGTAGTTTGTTAGACAATGTTAAATTATTTCTAGCAAATTGTCGTAGTGGCATACCTTATGTGCAGGGAAGATTTAAACTAAAAGTGCAAGATACAGGACACGAAACAGACAGTCAAAATCCATCACCTGCAATATTGGCAATACCAGGAACAACAGACAACAAAGTTAGTATGAAACATATTGTTGGTGGTATGAAAATACAAGGTAACGGAACAAGAGAACATTTTAATCAAGTTAAAATAACTTATGTTGATCCAACTAATGAATGGAAAACAAACGAAGTAATTTATCCAGAACTAAGCAGTGGTCCAGACATACTGTACCTTGGACAAGATAATGGACGCCGTCTAACAAAGGAACTAGCATTTAATCATATTATTAGTAAGCACATTGCCTCAGATTTGGCACACATTATACTTACACAATCGCGTGATAGGAAAAATATTGCCTTTGATGCTACTGCTGAATTACACGAAGCAGAAGTAAATGATATTATTAATGTTGATTATGATCCACTTGCCATTCAAGCAAATTTTAGAATAAAAACAATAAAAATAAATGCAGACTACACAGTAAGTTTAACTGCACAAGAACATATACCAGCAAACTATGTGTTTAGTGAAACCAGCACAATACAAGGTAGTAGTAATCAATTAAAATATGTTGACAACATTGCAGAAACAAAATACTATGCACCAAACGAAGACGGAACTTGGGATAGTATAGTAGCACCACCAGCCACACCAAATGAACCAACGATACCAGTTAATTCACCTATTGTAAGTACGGCAGACTTTAACATTAATAGCATAGCAACAAGAGCTGTAAGAGATAATCCAAAAAATCCAAGAATGATTATTATTGTAAAAATAGTTATTGCAGATATATTAGCAGATCAAATATATGAAGTAACTGTAGAAAACTTTAGTAACAAAGACAATCAATTTTTACCAGCAGGAAGTTTTCAGCCAGGGCAAAAAACAAAAGTAGGTGGATTTTATGAACAGTTTGTTGGTATTGATTTAGATGGCAGTGATCACATTATAAGAGTAAATGCAAGGCTTGATAATGGTGATAGATTACCAACTGCTACAACTACATTTACTGCACCTGCTAGTCAGTATAGTGCAGTACAGAATACTACATTCTAAGGAAAACAAATGGCATTAGTAAGCACAAGAACATATGATTGGCAGGACTTAGCAGACGATACTGTTACATGGGCTGACTTGTTAGAGTGGACAGGTAATGGCACTACTATAAATGGTAGCACAGGTTTTGCAGATTTAGTACACACCAGTGCCGCATTTGACTTTGGTAGTGATGTTACATTTTATCCAACAGTATTTGTAGATGCAATTGGAACAGTAACAGTAAAACTGCTTACATCACCAGCGGCTGATCCTACTAACTTTACAGAAATAACACCAGGCGTAGCAACTGCACGATTTGTAAAAACAAAAGTAACAGTAGCAAATGGCAGTGCAACTGCACAACTGTTAAGTTTAGAAAGTGAATTTTTTACAGATCCTATAAGTGAAACTTTTGTAGCACTAAGCATAGGTGCAACTGAAACAACATTGCCAATTAGGCGTAGTTATGGACAAGTACAAGGTGTAACTGCACACGCACCAGCAAACCAACAAGTCATACTTACAGATACAACTGTAGGTGCTCCTAAAGTTACAAACTTTAATTTAGACACATGGGGCAAAGTAGCCGCGGCAACAACTGCCACAGTAACACTGATAGGCTATCCAGCCGTAAGTGCTGACTCAAATGGTAATATTATAGCCAGCTAAATATTGTAAAGGATCAAGTCAATGACAGACGAAGAGCGTCTTATAAGATTAGAAACAGAATTAATTAACTTGAGAGACACTCAAATGAAGCAGATGAACGACAGTATCAAAGACTTAGAGAAAAAAGTTGACAAACTTGATGGTAGAATTTGGATGATCCTTACAGGAGTATTGGCAACATTACTCACAGTAGTAATAGATAAGATGGTATAATGAGTGACGCAGAAGCAGGAATACAATTTATATACAACATGCGTGAACACCTAGTTGATG
>Ga0209336_10000598_pt1 | contig 18381 bp, 23 predicted proteins | sample LinPmetageLP32_FD_184042 | JGI IMG/M metagenome (GOLD analysis project Ga0209336, IMG submission 184042) | Marine viral communities from the Pacific Ocean - LP-32 (SPAdes) (version 2) | ecosystem: Environmental > Aquatic > Marine > Oceanic | place: Pacific Ocean | collected 2009-08-23 | reverse complement strand
TACTGGTGCAACTTTTCTAATGGCAAAAAAGGACTCTATGATGAGTCATATGACGAATATGGTTGGCTTACAAGCAGTAACTGTTGGTTAGATGGTGAACTCCATGGCGTAAGAAAATCATGGATTAAAGGCCGCTTAGATAGAGAGGAAGAATACCGTTACGGTAAACGCCACGGTTTGACACAGTATTTTGGTCTGCCATTGGTAACGCGGTTTAGGGGGCGTTATGTAAACGGTGAGCCTGATGGCTGGCACGTTAGTCGGTATGATAATAATAAAACAAAAAAAGAATACCATTGGGATAATGGCGTCAGGACTGACCGATGGCGGAGTTTCTATGAGTGCGGTCAATTAGAGCATGAGTACTTCTATGACAACGGCGTCTTATCAGGGGAGTCTCGAAGTTATTTTGATAATGGTGTGCTAGGGATGATTACTAAATTCGAGAACGGTAAGCAGCACGGTGTGACCTACCTTTATCATCCTAACGGCAAGTTGAAGATTTCGAGGCAGTATAAGAACGGGATGCTGGACGGTGTTGAAAGAATGTTCAACGTTGACCAATCTCTATCTTCGGAAATTGTGTGGGATGGCGGTAAGAAAATCTCAGAAGTGTCTTACCTTTGGTCAGGGGCTTAGCTTGGAGATTACGGCGCGTCTGAAATGTTGATCAATACTATACTAGGCCTTATAAGCTTCCCCTTAGTTTTTATGTCAATGAGTTATTTAGGCTTCACGACTACTACTCTTATCGTTATCGCTCTCCTTACTATTTCTTACGTCGTTGTATATTGGCGCGATGCGGCATTGGGTGCTGGGCTTGCGTATTTTGGGCTATCGTACGTGGGAGCAGGCATGCTTTTATTAGCTATTGGACTGCTACAATCTCATGCCGGCTGTAGAGAGCTTATTGGAGATTGTTATCAGCCTGACTTACCGCCTTGGCTTTTCGAATTCAAAACAATCTCCTACCTATTTCTTGTCCTGGTTAACTCAATCTCAGTAATCTTTATAGTGAGAAATTTGAGATATATCGTTTCCGCGATGGCTGGAAAATGGAATGATTGACTTGCGTCACTCCTCCGCAAGAGGAGCTCGAATTAACGGCAGTGGTTTTATGCAGGATGAATGGAGCAACCTGTGTAGCTGAGTTTCAGAAATTATTTACATAACCTAAGTCTGGTTACTGGTACTGCTATCAGAGCCGACGCCTTCCGCCTTTAACCAAGAAACCACCGCGTCTACGAGCCCGTACCGGTCGGCTATATCTAAAAAGACCCATTGACCGGCCGCATTTAGCTCCAAAAAGAATAAACTTTCTAGGCTTTTTCGGTCGCTCATGAAATCAAACCTTCCGAAGTCAACACCAAGCTCTGAAGCAAGGGACAAGAGATGTTTAGAATTTTCTTCAGATAAATCGAAAGGAAACCACTCCTGAGTCGCTTGGGAAAAGTCCTGCTCCGTTCGCCAATCAACCCCATCTATATCTGCCCTGCTTCTTTTGAAGGCGAATAGGCCCCTGCCACATAGAAAAACCGTTACGTCCCAACTGCTTTCAATCTCATCCTGAATAAACCATGGAAATTTTGGATCTAATGCCTCTATGGACGGCACGGACGTAGTCATTAACACCGTCTTATCGTCTGACTGAGCTGATGCTAACGATTTTACGATAAGTTTATCGCTAAATTCGTCTAACCCTATCAGCCCCACTGAGTAGGCACTGCGGGGTATAGGGAAATACTTTTTCGCTACAGAGAGAATATTCACCTTACCCATTTCACTGTGGAAATTTGGGCTATTTCCTTTCGCAAGACCGCGCACACGGAACCAGCCGTATATGTCCCTAAGGAAGTACTTCACTTCTTCTTTTATGGCTCTGTCAACGTTGCCTGGATAATACTGGAGCGGCTTCCACCAAAAGCACGCAGACGCCGTCTGGTCTGTGATTTTGAGACCGGCGGGGTTTTCGATCGACCAGCCTTCTGGGGTGTACAACACAGAATACTGATGCCAAAGGTCGTAGTTAAATCTAAAAACTCCCTCACCGTAGCCCAAGACAAGTCTATCTGCAGTGCCGTCTGAGGCTCCTGTAATCAGTAATAGCAATTTACCTAGCCATACGGATCCGCGTCAGAGTCGTTATCGGAGTCAGAGGGGTCACCCTTGTAATTGTAAGTCTGCGTGCCGTTGTAAGTGGTAGATGAGTACGTATTCGACATAACGCGCCCGTCCGCTTGTGTGTTTACCTGTAAACCATGGTCGTAGCTGAAATCTTCACCAGCCTGAATCGACAACGGAGCAGATGATAGCAACATTGGTGTGAGCAACATTCCAGCAGCAATTTTTTGTTTTAGCTCTTTCTTCACTTTCATTCCTTTTTTTTCCTCGACTGAACGAAAATATACCGTTTATCTAGAAGGCGCAAGAGCAGCCACTAGCTTTTAATCTGGTCAACTTAAAACCACATTCGTTTCGAAAAATTCATATATTGCCTCTCACACTTTCGAACTATGTGTGTGAGCAAAAATAAAATGCTTTCTAATAAACCAAAATGGCTGTGCATCTGGATATTGATATGCCTAGAGAACATTTCGTTTAGAAACTTTGGCAAAGATTACACCCTCAGACTCTGACTTTTCTGTCTTGGATACCCCTACAACCTAATTAAGTTTGTCAGAGCCCCCCGCCTAAATTAGTAATACATAGCAATACTAGGAGTCCCTTTCTGTGAAGTGGTGGGTACCCCGGGGGTGGGGTCAGCGTTGTGAGATTTTGGCTTGGGTTTGTTTGGTTTGGGGGAAAACCATAAAAGCAGTACCACTACAGCGCCTTTCTTAAAGGGGGTAGGAAAGGGGGTAGGTTTCAAAAATCAACGTAAGTCATTGATCTATATAGGAATATGGCGGAGCGGACGTCCGCCAACAGTTAGTTTCATAGAGTTCCATAAGATTCCAAATTTACATTTCTACCAGCATTTTTACTGGGTTTACGCTAAAATAGTGTTTCATTAGATACCAAACAATTTCACTACAGCCCGTTTTTTATAGGGGGTAGGAAAGGGGGTACAGAAATGCCAAAAACAGCCAAGCAGCTCACAGACCTAGAGGTCAAACAATTACAGTCACCCGGGTTACATTCGGTAGGTGGCGTCAAAGGTCTACGCAAACAAGTCGGCAAAAGCACAGGCAGCAGCTGGATACTAAGGGTGAAAATTGCAGGTAAAACGCGCGAAATGGGACTTGGCCCCTACCCCGCAGTTTCCTTGGCGTCAGCTCGTGCTAGCGCAAGACAAGTGCATGAACTTATTCGTCAAGGCCATGACCCTATTGCGCAAAAGCATCAAGCAGCTAAACAGCTCACACAAGAACGAGAGTTCACCAAGACCTTCGATGAGGTCACAGACCTATACATTGCGTCAGTAGAACAACAATGGAGCAACCCGAAGTCACGCGGGCAGTGGCTTAGCTCCCTGCGAACCTATGCTTCACCCCAGATAGGCAAGATGAGTTGTCGCGACATAGCAACAGAACACATAGTTGGCGTCTTAGATAAAATATGGCTCACCAAGACCGAAACCGCTACTAGGGTTCGTGGGCGTATAGAAAAAATATTAGCCTACGCAACTACACGAGGCTTTCGTGATGGCGATAACCCAGCACGTTATAAGGGGCATCTAGATACAATACTGGCCTCCCCCGCAAAACTTCAAGCCAAGGTTCATCATCCATCACTGGCTTATGATGACCTGCCCTACTTCATGAAAATACTTCGCTCAGTGGACAGCATCGCAGCACGGTGCCTCGAGTTTATGATTTTGTCTGCAAGCCGTCAGGGCGAAGTCAGAGGCATGACGTGGTCAGAGTTAGACTTGGACAATAAGCTTTGGGTAATACCTGCCGCACGCATGAAAGCAAAGAAAGAACATACAGTCCCACTGACAACCAGATGCCACGAAATCCTTCGAAACGTAACCAGAAGACATGATTCACCTTATGTTTTTGCAGCGCTACGTGGAGGCAAGCTGTCAGATGCTACGGTTGGAAAACTCGTTAGGACATTACACGCTAATGAAATTGCAAATGGGCGAGAAGGCTTTATTGACCGCCACCAAGGAAACCTACCAGCAGTACCTCACGGCTTTCGGTCTACGTTCAGAGACTGGGCCGCAGAAACCACTTCTTACCCGCGTGAAGTAATAGAGCACTGCTTAGCGCACCAACTAAAAGACAGGTCTGAAGCTGCTTACCAACGTGGAACCATTTTGCCTAAGCGTTCAAAACTAATGGCTCAGTACAACGAGTTCATCTTTAACGAACAAGCAGCTAATACTGAAACAGTTACTCCAATACGGCACGCAAATTTTTGAAGGATAAGCTTAAATTTTTCTTGCAGGCACCCAAGAAGTGTCGTAACGTTTTTGAAAGACAAATGCGCCAACGATTACTGCTAACGACGTTGCTAGGTTGTGTGACCTAGGCAGAAAACACTCATTGAGCAAATCGCTCAACCCCCGTCTTTGCCCGGGGAGCCTTAACTGCCATCGCTTAAATGCGGCGGCTTTGTAACGGCTCCACTGGAGAAAGAATAATGAATAAACTCATGAACCTTAGTGACGTACTGAAATATCAGTACAGATCAAGGTCTTCCCACCTACGTGATATCGAGAATGGCTACTGCACAACGCCCATTAAGATCGGTCCAAGATCAGTCGTTTGGTTAGCAAATGAACTAGAGCAAATCAGAGCTGCGCGCATTGCTGGACTACCAGACAGTGAAATTAAAAAACTAGTCAACCGTCTGCACGAAGAACGCATAACCGGCTACTACTGCAAGAAAGGAGATAAGAAATGATCTCCTACGCTGAAAGATACGTTCTCCACGCACCCAATCTTAACGAGTGTAAAGCCAGATTCAGACGTCTAAAGCTTTTCATGACCGCTGGCGGCCTTGTAGAAGTTTATTCAAGGCCAAAATTTTATAAGTGGATGCCGCATGACGTTAAGGACCATGTTTCATTTTGGTCTGACGGTTTGAATCTATACGTCCTCTGCGAACCCTACCGCAGTACACAACAGGTTGATCCTGTACCCGGCTTGAAATTCATAGTTGTCCCCGAAGCCATTTCACCTTACTGCGGTCGTTGGCTAGAAGATGCGGACTCGCCACCAGCTACAGCAAGCTTGCTATTTGCCGAGGCTAAGCATGAGACAGCCTTATCCAGAATAGAAATGCGACTAGCTAATGGTGCTTTCGACGCCCCCGAGTGGAACTTAGTCAAATGAGTACTGCAAGCAATATCAGCCAGTGCTGGAAAATTCTACGAGTACGTAAAAACTCAATCCTAGAGCTGCGTGCCATTTGGCCAAAAGACATTCCCAAAACTAAGCCAACGGCCGTCGTTCGTCATTTTCATAGCAAGGACTTTGCTAATGCGGCAGAACTCAAAGCGGCTTTTGAAAGTGCAGCAGAACAGTTAAACCGGGATGGTTATAACATCTACACACCATTTAATGAGATAGCTGAAATTCATGGTAGAGGTGTTGGGGATGACGATATCTCCAAAGTGCGGTTTGTGTTCGTTGATGTAGATCGAGCTGGCGATACCAGTTGCCCTGCTAACCAAGAGGAAATAGATGAAGCTGTTGGCCTGGCCAAGCGTATTAAAAAGTTTTTGCATAGTCATCGCTGGCCAGAGCCATTCGCTATGTTGAGCGGCAATGGAGTTCACTTGCTCTACCCTATCGATTCAGAGAACGTTGCAGCAACATCGAGTGCTATTAAATCTTTTCTGCGCTGCCTTGCACTCAAGTTCGACAATGACCGAGTGAAAGTAGATAAGAACGTTTTCAATGCGTCTAGGATTTGGAAATTACCGGGTACCTTGGCGCGCAAAGGAGAAGAAACAGAAGGTCGTTGTTATCGGCCGGCTAAAATGATTAGTGCTGGCGAACCAACGCAAGTGACACTGGAAATGCTTAATAAAGTAGTTGCCTCTTTCAGTAACCCAAAAGAAGAACCCAAAACACCGATCAGGTATGAGGTAACCAATGAAAGCGAAGTCGAAGTTGCTCGCCTTAAATCTGCTTTAGCTTGTATCAGCTCTGATGTGCCCCGAGGTAATGGCATGATATTAGACGAGCATGGCATTGCCGAGGGCTACTGGACTGGTGTTGTTTGGGCCATAGCGGGACTAGGCTGGGCATCTGGCGAGGGTATTGCTAGATCGTGGTCTAAACAAAGTAACCGCTACTCAGATGAAGGTTTTGACGCCGTGTGGCGAGCATATAACCCAAATCACAATAACCCAGTTGGTATTGGGTCAGTTTTTAATTTGGCCAAAAAGTTGGGTTGGTCCCTGTCGCCCTTTGCAGTGGTAGAGGGGGGTTTCTCAATAACTGCTACTGCAGAAAAAACAGCCAGATACAGTCTCTGCGGGCGTGATGATCTGATGGCATTACCGCCACTTGAATGGGTCGTGAAAGGCATTCTACCAAGTCGAGGGCTAGCAGCAATTTATGGGCCCAGCGGAAGCGGCAAAACATTTCTAATTTTAGATTTAGCTGCAGCTATTTGCTCTGGCGACTATTGGTTTGGCTTTCGCACAAAACAAACCCCCGTGGTTTATCTTGGGCTTGAGGGTGGGGCTGGTCTTCAGAAGCGAGTGAAGGCTTGGGAGCTCGCGAAACAAGCTACTTTTCCTGCGGCATTTAGCTATCTGATGTCTGACTTTGATCTTACAAAGGACTTAGACGTTGAAGGCTTGATCGAGGCTGTGCCTGCCAATTCGATTTGCATTATCGACACACTCAACCGTGCATCACCCGGTAGTGACGAAAACTCCAGCTCTGACATGGGAAAGTTGCTCGCCGCAGTCAAAAAAATAGAAGCAGCAATCGGTGGGCTTGTGATTTTGTGCCACCACACCGGCAAAGATCGCAGCCAAGGCCTTCGTGGCCACTCTTCACTGCACGCAGCAATGGATGCAGAAATAGAGCTCAGGCGAAACGAAAAGCTAGATACTCGCTCATGGCGCTCGTCCAAGCTCAAGGATGAAAAAGACGGCACAGGCTATGGGTTTCGCTTAGCGCAACATCAACTTGGCTTCGATGCAGATGGTGACCCTGAGACATCTTGCACGGTTGAACGTGTGGTATTTGTTCATCAAAAAACCATGCCTAGAGGTACCTCTAAGAAGCCGGCTTACCACACGATAAAGACGTTAATTTCCAAGTCTAACATCACGGGCAAGGCTGGAGCTCCGTTTAGTGCGCCCTGCATTAAGATCGATGACGCTCTAACTGATTTGAAGAATGGGTTGGCAACGACGGAACCCAAAAGACGCATGACTAAAGCGAAGGCCCTTGTTGATAGCCTTACCGCTGACAATTTCTTCGTGTCCGGCATTGATAGTGAAACAGGCGAAGGTTGGATTTGGTTGCCGGATGAATGAACTTAAATTTTACGTGTCCATAGTCCCCCCCTATAGGGGGGGTGGACTTTTTGGTCTTTTGGGCCGCTGGTCAACATTGTCTAAAAAACCCTTTTTGGTCTTTTTGGTCTTTTCGGATTGCCTCTATGGGTCAGCGAAAAATTAGCAGGAGAAACCAAATGCCACTACCTAACTTGAATCGACAGTGCACGGTACGTGCGCGCTCAACTGGTAACCAATGCCTAAACCCTGCTGCGTTTGGATGCACCTCGTGCAGATACCATGGTGCAAAACGAAGAGAAACAATCCGAGCAGGCAAACATCACCCACATTTCAAACACGGTGAGCGCACCCAAGAAGCAATTGAACGGTTTAGGTCTAAGATGTTAGAACTACAGAGCATAGAGGCACTAGCCCGGTCCGCTAACGTGATAACCGGGCCTAAGACAAAAGGTAGGAAGCAAGCAGGATGAAAACGTATGCGGAAAAGAATGCAGCAATATGTATTACTGCCTCAGTGCCTTTTGCCGCAAGTCAAATAGAGGAAGCACTTTATGCCTATTGAGGCAAGCGTAATGGTGTTTTGCATTGTTCTTTGCTTAATTGCCGTTGCATTAGCAAGGACCGAAGACGTCTACGACTTCACTGAGTTTGAGAGAAGCCCAATGCGATTATTCATCCAAGACCGTGATCACTATCCAGATGATGGCCAGACTCGGTTAGTAAGAATGTATCGCTTTATTGCTTGCGCAGCGTTAGCCATATTTGCAATTTCACTAATGAGCTTAGCCATTAGGTACTTTATGGGTGTTTTGCCTCAAGCGACCTCCACCCCAATAGAAGCAACCCTACTGATGTTCTTGATCATCGTATTGTTTCTGCTGGTGCTTCTAATGAAACTGGAAGCAATATGGACCTTCACAACCATCCTATCTGAAGAGTGGGACAAGGATTCAGAGGAAGCACAATACCTGAATGACCAGTTAACAGCGCGAATAGGTCTCTATTTGAATTTCCTTGCGGGTGGGATTATTGCCGTGCCCATAACCGCCATTTTGCTAATACTCAGACTGTTTGGTTTTTGGGGTTGGCTACAAACAGCTGTTAGCTAGCAAATGATCCTTTAGCATGGACACACTATGAAATTCTAACGCAGGCAATTGAACAGCTTAGCTCTAAGATGTTAGAACTGCAGAACATAGAAACACTGGCCCGCGCAACAGCAGTAATAACCGGGACGAAGACAAAAGGTAGGAAGCAGACAGGATGAAAACGCATTCAGGTAAATTTTTAGTGATCGCCGCTCTGTGTTTGGCATCATCATCGTCTCTAGCAGAGCCTTTGAAATGTTCCGTTGAAGATTACCGCGACACATATGATCGAGATCTAGAAGAGTTTAGGCAACTAGTCACAGCGTGTGCAGGCGCAGTTGTAGACGAGCAAAAATCTGAAAGTTTTGAGTCATCTGCAAAACCTTGTGAACCGAATTCAAACATAAGCGCGGCGCGACGCAATGTGGAATCTTATCGCTCTGACATAGCCGATTTAAACGCGGACAAGCGCAGCCTAGATAGGCGATTAAGCCAGTTCGACGAACGTTATAGAAACTCGGAACCTAGCGGTACAGACAACCTCATAGACTTACTTGCCGCAGGCGGTCGTGGTGGTATTGGTAACGTAGGAGAGCGTGACCAGCAAAAGCGCAGACGTGCCGCTGAACGTCAGTCGCAATATGAAGATGAACGGTTCGAATTGCAAAATCGAATCAGCGATATAAAGCGTCAGTTGAACCGGGAAATACGGGATACCCAACGATATCTCGCTGACGCAAAAAATAGAGTCGAACGACTTGAGGCGGATGCGTGCGAGTAGATAGCCTACATCCGCCAAGATGTCGTGTCCCTATATAAAGGCATGAGACATGTTCCAACGCTGTAAAACCTATTGCCTATGGTTTCTTGTGGCCCTGCTTCCTTTGGTTGCTTCTGCAGCTATGGGCCAAACACTATTTGGCAAGGTCACAAGAGTTGTTGATGGCGATACGGTTGCTTTCAAGATTCACAAAGGCCCAGTAGAAAAGGTTAGGCTAGCTGACATTGATACGCCCGAAAGAGATCAACCTTGGGGCACTGAGGCCACAACGGCACTACGCCAATGGTCAATGTCCAAGCCAGCTCGGATCGAAGTACTAGACACAGACCGCTATGGCCGCTTAGTCGCCACCCTTTGGGTGGATGATGAAAATATTAACCGGAGGCTAGTAAAGGAGGGTCATGCTTGGGTCTACCGAAAGTACCTACGTGATACATCGCTTATAAACCTTGAAGCCAGAGCCAAGTCGAGTAGAACCGGCTTGTGGTCGTCTAAAGCCGTAATAAAGCCATCAGACTGGCGCAGAGGCCAGCGCAGTAGCAAGCCGACATCAGCCGTTAACGACGGCTCTTCAGGTCCTGTAAAGAAATCTAGATCAGGGATCTGCCATGCACCGGGTTCAACGTACTACGCCCGTACGCTGAATTTTAAGCCGTTCACAAATATAGACTCCTGCCTTACATCTGGCGGTAGATTGCCCAAGCGTTAAGGCAGTAAAGAAGCAATTGAGCAATTCAGGTCTAAGATGTTAGAACTAAAGAACATAGAAGCACTAGCCCGGTCAGCTGAAGTAATAACTGGGCCTAAGACTAAGGGTAGAAAGCAAAAGGAACACCTCCGCCGGCAACGATGATTCCTTTTCACGTGACGAGTTTTTGTGCGCTACCAGCTTATCGTTGCGCTACAATCCTTCCGCAATTTACCCGTAATACTGGGAATAAAAAAAACGCTTGCGTGTGCACATTATTGGTGTATCGTTGACCAACCTTCACTGAATAGACGTGCAAATGCGTGTTCGTATCGATCAAGAAATTTCGCTAGAGCTAATGGACCGAAGAGGCTTCAGCAAGCGTGGTATCGCCAGCCTGGGAGTTCCGCGAACCGTTACGGACGGAATTCTGTCTGGCGCTCAGATTCACTTGGATAAAGTAATTCTCCTTGCAGATACATTGGGAGTTAACACATGGGACCTGCTGCAGAAAGGCTCGCGAGCAGAGTTAGCCAAAACACTGCCCACGGTTCTTGAAAAACCGGACATACCACCAAGCAATTGCAACACGAGTATTTTTAAGTTTATCGAAGGGATGTCGTTAATCGAGCTTCTAAACACCCAAAAAAATTCAACCAAGATGCGCTTTTTAGAAAATGAGACTGATGTATCGGGTGCAGTCAAAGAATGGGGCTATTTAGCGCAAACTAAAGCTTACCGAAATATCCTACAGACCGAACTTGTTTGGCGAGACGAGCTTTTTTCTGACGTAACAGTAGCTATTGAAGCAGAGCTGGCGGAGCTCGACAAATTTCTAAATGAGATGGTTGACGGCTCTGCATATGAATCAGGGGCAATAGATTCTACCTTCAAGGCGATGATGGATAATGCCAAACGGAAACAAAAACAGAGCAAAGCAGTTTCGCTTATAGAGGGGGAGCATCACCGTGTCTTTATTTGCCCGCTAGAGAGAGAAGTCTTTTTAACAAAGAAGATAGGATCATACGAAGGCGGAGACGACATAGTGGAACTGAACAGTTATGAATACAAGATAAAACCCAAGCGCTTCACTAATTTAGTGGCTGTAGTGCCTAAACAAACTGAGTATCTTTTACTCAAGTCTGAGCAAACACCACACATAGTAATCGGGATTTTTGATGAAGAATTGGAGATGCGGCCCTCCGACTTCCCTGAGTTTCTAAAGCCCAAAAGACATACGCCTAAATAGGCAAATAGGGTGCAGGTAGCCAACTAGAATTGACTACCTGCTATATTAACAGGCAACCGAGATGGCTATCCGCTAAGACATTTGGATGGTACCAAAGTTGTCTCAATGGGGAAACTCCCCAAGGAGATCATACTATGATCATCACCAAGAAAAAGGCCTGCCGCAATAGCAGCCCGATTAAGAAGACCCGCTTCAAAGAACCTAAGTTAAATCCCCTAACATTTAGGGCATTAGGTTTATTGGCACTACGAAGACCCTATTACGAAGGCGAAGTCGACCGAGCAGCTGAGAGCTTGGCGCGTGACTACGCCCAGAGTATGGAGTCTGCTGGATTGACCCCAAAGGCCGCCCTTACGGATGTTGGGGTAATAAGTTCTGAATCTGAAGCAACATGGGATGAAGTCAGAGCTCTGACGAAGACCCAAGCGCTGCGCTTGCACCATGCTTTTGACCTTTATACCGCTGGAGGTTGCTAATGAATATGATCATTAAACCTAAACGAAAAAGCCGATTGCAATGTGTTCGAGAAATTAGAGCCAAAGCGTTAAAAATTGTTTCTGCAGCAGTATTAAGAGGCGAGACTGTAGTTTGGGGGGATAATCAAAATGGAGGGTAACTAGCTTTTCGAAATGAGAGGATGCGGGGCCAACGGCAATTGGACCCCGCTATACAAACGGTCAACCGAGGTTATCCGCGAGCACAAGCAGATGATACTCGGTTTAAAGCTTTGGGCAAGAGAGCCCAAAAAAATAATTCGAGTAAAATAATAATGAGTATTCTCAATCATCGCCCTTGCGGCAAAATCGGCTATGCCGACCAAATTTCTTATACTAATCCAAGCCTGGACCCATTGGTTTATAGGGCTATTAACCCCTTGGGGCTGACTTTGCCCTACTACAAAGATGAGTTAAGGCACCGCAGTAATAAAGCGGCCGAACTCTATGTCCTCACAATGGAAGCCGCGGGCATTACACCCAATATAGCGATGGCAAAATTTGGCGTCATAGGTGGACGTCCCAATGTAACATGGGAAGAAGCACAGTTTTTTGTTGCTCTTCAGAACATAAGACAAGTTGAGTCATTTGATCGCTTCATTGCGAGTGGAGCTCAACTATGAACCAGCTAAATACAACGCGCAGAACGCTCGACAATCGTCATGAGCGTAATGTGCTAATGAGCGCGTATAACGGTAAGTGTGCCTCTTGCAACAGGGAACTTGACGAAAATTGGCACGCAGATCATACAGTACCCTACAGGGTGACTGGCCGAACCAACCTTCACGAGATGCAGCCACTTTGTGGACCATGCAATTTACGCAAAGGTGCGGTATTACCAAAGCAAAAAGAGTTGGAGGATATCTTCTCTAAACATGAGTTAGCTCAAATGCGCCCGTTTGCCCGACAGCATGCAAAAAACATGGTGGATTATCCAGACTCTAAGCTTTTTCTGGCAGACGTCGCTCCGGCATGTGGAAAGAGTGAACTGATTGCTATCTCTCTCAAGATTTGTAAAGCCCAGGGTATAGCAGACAAGGTTTGCGCCGTCGTACCAACCACGCCATTGAAGAGACAAATCGCTCAGGACTTTATGGATTTAGGTCCCAGGACCCGCATTGGTCATAGCTATACTATCAATGAGGTTACTAACGAATTTAATCCTTCAAAAGGTACCGACGGATTTACAACTACTTATCAAGCGCTGGGAGCAGATTCGTCGCTAGTTACTGCGGCAGAACTTGAACGAAGCCCTTACCTTTTAATGGCAGACGAATGTCATCACATTGAAGACAATAAACAATGGCACAGGTCTATACAGCCTTTATTTGATAACGCTACAAAAGTAGTTTTAATGTCTGGATCTTTAGAACGAGGTGATTTGTCCCCCATTGCGTTTCTGCCTTATCGGGAGAACGCCCATGAGTGAGTTAATTCTAGATACATCAAAGATACCAACTACTTCATTTAGTATGGCAGATGGCCAACGTGAAAAAATATTACTGCCGCTTCATACACACCTTTTCGATGGCCCAGTTGAATATATCGACAGTAGCGGTGAGTTACAAAAACTTAAAAAATTTAGTGAGTGCGACAAAAATAACGAGCGTATAGCGATAAAAACCTTTATCAGGAATGGCGCTGGAGAGGAGATATTTTACTCAATGATTGACGACTATCTAAAATCGCTGGAGACAAACCCTACTGCAACAGCTTTTGTCGTTACCTATTCGCAGGTGCGGGCAAGAAAGCTTGGGAAACTAGCTGAAGAACTCGGTATCAATCATCGTGTGGCTGTTTCTGAAGATAAGGAGTCACTAAACAATATTGAGGCGTTCAAAGTTGACCCATCAGTTAAACTACTAATCGGAGTGGGTCAAATTCATGAAGGTTTGAACGTGCCGTGCGCAACGCATATTGCTTACTTGACTAACTTTCGAACTTTCCCGCATGCCCAGCAAGTGATAGGTCGAGTTACTAGAGTAGATAGATCGGAGCAGGCGTTACCCTACGAAAAGCAATGCGCGCATTTATACGCACCTAAAGACCCGCTGCTACTAAAGCTTTTAGAAAAAATGAAGGTTTCCGATGGCCATTTCGCCGTTGAAACCACCGAGGTGAGTGAAGACGGTGGTGGAGAGAGGCGACAAACAGCCTTTGAGACGGCTCAAGGATTATCGTCGAAAGTGGTCTCTTCCAGCGTATACGACTTTGCGTCTGGCCAAGAAATCACCACAGCGCAAATCACGGCCATTTTGGCGGCAGCTGGGACGCCTTTAACAGAGGATCAACGGTCGGCTCTCGAAAAACTGCCGAGTATTGAAAATCCGCCGGTTGAGCAGCCGCCACTTACCCCAAGTCAGGAACGAGAGCACCTTCGAACAGCTATAGAGCAAGGGGTAAGGCAGTTAGCAGCGCATCAGGGTTTGCCACCTGAAGATCTGAATAGAAACTTGAAGTCGAAATTCGGCAAAGGCCGCGGTGATATGACCGTAGATGAATTGAAAGCCGTTTATAAATTCGTCGCTGCGATAGCCGATAATGCGCACTTAGGGTTGGGAGGTGTCTCATGACGATTGGAAAGCCCAAGGTATTAGAAGCGCTATTAATGAATGAAAAACAAGACAGCGTTTATTTAGCGTTAGAGAAATTCTCTAAGGAAATTTCGCTCGAGCATCGTATACATGGAGGTGATTATATAAGAGGCGCGCTTACTCAGATCATGTTCTATGCCCTGCAACATTCAGAGATAGATGCATTAGACAAAGCGTTCGAAGATGTCTGGGTCGAAGTAGACCGGCAATACACTGATATGAACGTGGATTCACCAGAATTACTGGGGGCACCCTATGACGCTCTTCACTAAATTACCGGTGGGCCGGCTTATGAAGAGGCCAAGCTTATGAGTATTTTCGCGAATGACGGCGAACATATGGTTTTAGTTTGCCAACGTAAGCTTATTGGCTCTCTAACCGAAAAAGCTACTTTAGAAGAGGTTGCCGTGGGAACCATAAAAGTCCTTATGAGTGAGTTTAGTGACCTCGATGATTTAGAAGCTTTACGTAGATGTTTTAACTCAGAGTTATACAAATATAGAAGAGCTAATGCGGGTGGGGAAATTGAAGCGTCAGTGGTTCACTTGTATCCGCAATGCGCCAATCCATTTCATCAATAACCAGAAGCCAGTTGCGATCTTAGGCTGCGAGATGCTGGTTCAATTAGAAGCCAGTTCTCCCAGCTTACGCTTCTGGAAACGCAGAGATTCAAAATGAAGAATAGCCAATGCCCAAAAGACATCGTTATTGATAGCTTTCGCAAATGGACTCAAGACGAGACTCAGCAAGAACTAGACCGCGAAGAAGTTATATTTATAGCGCTAACAATTTCTATGTATGAGCTGTATGAGCTAAACAGCAGAGAGTCAGCAGATGCCATAGTTGAGGAAGTATCTAAAGTCGCTCGAACCGCCGTGCCACCCCACTTACACTAGGTTGTCTGAGAGTCCTAAAACCCTCAGTTCAAACACGGTGAGCGCACTCAAGAAGCAATTGAACGGTTTAGGTATAAGATGTTAGAACTACAGAACATAGAATCACTCGCCCGCTCAGCTGCAGTAATAACCGGGCCGAAGACAAAAGGTAGGAAGCAAAAGGATAGGTGGAATTTATTATGAAACTGAGGACGGCGACAGTTACAGAAGCTAAAGTAATCCGATGACGCAACCCTTTGAATCAATATCTAAGATTACATGGCGAGGACAGCCGCTGGCAGCAATGGTGGTTCCTTTCATGTGGCGGATATTTGTATGCTACTTCGCTATCGCCATGCCATTGGGAGCGGCAATAACTTTTGTATTTCTTTCTCTAGCTCCTTCGAGCCAACCAGAAGATTTATATTTCCAAACGTTTCTCTCGTTAGTTATGGCGTTAACGTTAACACTCAGCAGCGTGCTCACGATAAAGTGGGTGACAGGAAAAGAATTTGGAGGCTATCTTCTCCTGACCGCTTCTGAAGGCGTCTGTGTAAATCTCACGAATGCAAGATTGCTCAAGATTGGTCTCACCCTTTTTTCGATTATATTGGTGACTAATATAGCGTTGGGATTCCTTCTAGCAACCTTTAGTTTAGTTTTTGATGTAGCCCCATTAGATATATCGGCATCAGGAATATGGGTCAGTCTCTTCTGGGTGCTATGGCTAATGACTAGGCCTATCGGCGACTTCTATTTTGCAACAATCAATACGACAAATACGCCTTCGGAGAGTAATTCACCGGAAGGCAACACTGCCCTAGGGAATAGGATAAAGACTCATATTTCTTGGAGAGAATTGAAAATATATTTGTGGAGATCCACCACTTATCTTATTAATTTTTCATTGCTGTTGCTTCGCAAAGTTCAAGACACAGTCACCGAAACCGAAGCTGTAAAAACAAATTCGATATCGATGAAGATTTTGCGTTGGATAACTATTCTTTTGATCTATGGGGCTTGCTGCCTAATCTGGGCTTTGTTTTCAGAATTCTTATTTGGGGAGAGTGTAATCACCTACTTTGGTTACTCCTTAATAGGTGCATTAGCAATCATGGAAATTAAGGGTGACGGACCTATTATTTGGTTCAAGAGAAGTTGATGCAAAAAGATTTTAGCCCTAAAGCCCCAACTCAAACTCTTGGTGAAGATGTAAAAAAAGCGAAGACAAAGCACGAAACCATCTCGGCTAAAAACCGTTCTAGTTTTGCGACAGGTCTGTTCATTGGGCTGATCGTAGGCGGCACTACTGTTGCTTTATATATGGAAATCTTAGGCTCGGAGTCCACGGCGGATATGGTCACTGAACACCCCAAAAGTTCAACCAAGCCTAATGTCGTGTTTACCTTTCCTACTAAGCTTTCTACGTCGTCAGTGAAGGCAAATCCTTCAGCATATGATGCGCCTGACCAAGTAGCGCCGCTTGAATATGACTTGCAGGTAGCGTCATTTGCCAATGCGAAGCGAGCTGAAGAGCTTCGAGCCAATCTTATTCTGGAATCATTTCAAGCGAGTACTCTAGTAGCGGAGGTTGGCGCTAAGATTAGTTATCGGGTTATTGTCGGCCCTTTTAAAAGAAAAGTAGAAGCAGAGCGAAAAAGAACCGCATTACGCGCTTTGAGCTACGAGCCAATTCTTATACCAAAACCAATTAAGCCTGAGAAAACCCGAGGATGAACCAATAGAGTGGGCCAACTAATCCAAGCAAATTGTGCTTGTGGCTATAAAGCTAAAGAAGAAATTTTAGTTGGTGGCCTAAGAAGTAACTACCGTAGCTTGTGCTGCTTCCCCTTCCTATGCAGAGACTGCGATGAAGTCTTTGAAGGAGACCTCTACGTATACCGAAACCAGTGCCCTACTTGCTGCGGCGAGAACATAACTTCATACGAAGACCCTAGCCTTTACCAAGCATCTGAGGACGCACGTAAAGTTGCATCGTCCGACGTTACTGAGTGGTCAGCGCTTCGACCGGGCTTTTTCCCTGAGAAGCTGACGCTGCTAGAGAGGATCAAACGCTGGCGCAAACCAGTGCCTAGGGAGCGCTCTATCTCACGTGGCGTGGTGCTGATGAACAAAGGCCACTACTGCCCTAGATGCACGAGCTATGAACTGAGCTTCGATTTAACCGCTATGGTGGATTGATGGTAAAAATTATATTTAGACCTCTTGTTGCTCTTTTGCTGCTGATGACTATAGCGCAGCGGGCGCAGGCTGAAGATGTACGAACAATAGATCTTGCCTGCAACAAAATGCCTGACCGATATTCGTATGGCGCAGCGTTAGAAGCAGTGACAATCAGGAGGGTGGTCAACAGTGCAGATAGAACCATATCCGTGAGTGCTCCTGAGCTAGGCTTAGTTCAAACAACGGCTTACGGACCTGCATCTGGTAGATCCCAAATTACCGTTATAGACACCAGTGACGGTATATGGGGATACTTTGATGCGGGAGACCAATCTATGACTAAAATTCCTGATTTGGGAGGATGGGGTGGGATTGCGCTAGGAAAGTATGGAAGTCAATTCAGGCTCAACAGGTTCTCAGGAGAACTAAGTGTAGAAATATTCAATGTAAGCTACTCGGACTATGGACGAGTGTTAAATCTACAAAATGCCCGAATGTTATTTTCCAAAAATACTTACAAATGCCTTAATGCAGAACCGCTATGGTGAAATTTTCCGAAAAAACAGAAGTTGTATTTTTAAGAAATTCTAAGTCAGATGCGACCTTTGGCAATTGCTTGAGTTTTTTGATATGAAAGAAATACTGATCGATCAAGTTGTCACCTCACATAACCTAATGAAAAACAAAGTAACCAAACTAGACCAGCCTATAGAACTATTTGAAAAAGACGTCTGGGTCGAAAATGGTTTTTTTTACCTTTCAAAAACAGGCCGTCCAGCTACCGGCAGGCTAACGCACCATCAAGATAACGGTAACGTGGCCATCAGGCTCAATGTTCAACGTGGACTGCTACACGGCCTCTGGGAGGAGTTCTTTGAGAATGGTGACCTATCGTACTGGTGCAACTTTTCTAATGGCAAAAAAGGACTCTATGATGAGTCATATGACGAATATGGTTGGCTTACAAGCAGTAACTGTTGGTTAGATGGTGAA
>Ga0209336_10000595_pt1 | contig 18465 bp, 16 predicted proteins | sample LinPmetageLP32_FD_184042 | JGI IMG/M metagenome (GOLD analysis project Ga0209336, IMG submission 184042) | Marine viral communities from the Pacific Ocean - LP-32 (SPAdes) (version 2) | ecosystem: Environmental > Aquatic > Marine > Oceanic | place: Pacific Ocean | collected 2009-08-23 | reverse complement strand
TGTCCAGTTTTGTATTTGACCGATCCATCTAGGAAATTTAACTTGAGACGTGCTCATTGATAAAACAGGATTTGTAACCATTACTGTGTTACTTGCAGTTGTATGACCTGTACCGCTCGTGTATGGCGCGCTAACTACTGTTGTAAAATTACTAACCTGTACGCTATAAGAAACTGTAGTTGTAGTTGCTGAACCTAAAGTATCTGTTAATTGTAAAGTTAATTCATATGTTAAACCAGGTGTATTTCCATTAGGACCACTTGATTGTAATGAAAATCTCCAAGCGTTGCCAGATAGTACTTGCTGGGTTATTTTTACTATGTTAAGTATAGCAGAAGTAGTTGTGTAAGTTGTTATAACTCCAGATTGTGAAGTGGTTTTTACTTCTATGACTGACCATCCAAGACTATTTGATGAATCAAAAACAGCCCAATTAGCATCTGCAGGAACACCTGAAGTAGTAGGATTAGAAGCACTTCCGTTGTAACCTGCTGGCGAAGGATTACCAATACCAACAGCGTTAAATATCATTTCACCATTAGTGTTACCTGTTACTGTAGGTGAAACAACTTGATCAATAATTGGATTAGAATTAGCTAATTGCAAAGTTATTGTCTGTGAATATTCTACATTGTTAAAAGTAAAAGTTATAGTAGCTAAAAATTGCCCAGCGTAATCTATATAATAATTAGGCTCTGAAACGCTACCAGCATAAAAAGTATCATTACTTTGTATAAAATAACTACCACTACCCGTACCAGGTTGCAATGTAAATTTTGATCCAGCAAGGTTGTTGTTTGTATTTAACTCATTAGGCGCTGTAGAACTATAATTAAACACAGAAGTTAAAACAGCAGTAGTGTTTGCTTCTATAGCACCACCTACTAATGGATAAAAATCCTCAGTAACACGTGATCCTAATGCTAAATCTTCGTTAAAAGTAACAGATGTTATGCTTACACCGCTAATACCTGTTGCAACATTTTGCACAGCATCATTTAAATCTGATATTAAACCTGTAGTTGAAGATTCATAAAAAAGCTCTAAAGGAGAAACATAAGGAGATGTTTCATACACAGCCAAGCCCATTACAGAAGGATATTCATATCCAGATCCTGGTGCATTAAAATTATCTTCTGTTATACCTATAGTTTTTTGTGTAGATATTTTAGCTATATATGGTTTTTCATTGTAGTTGTATATACAAAACTTATTTATATTACCGGCGGTTCCGGCGGTGTCTTGTACTGAAGGAAACACATCTTTAATTGTACCCACTAAATTAACAGAGTCTGCTGAAGATAAAGGATCAAACTGAGTATTACGGTATGTAATTCCACCACTTGTTACGTTTAAAGCATTAGTTACTCTACCAAAAAGTTTTTCATCACTAGTAAACTGGTTTTGTAATGGCCCAACATCTTGTAAGTTTCTAGGTATTTTATTTATATTATCAGATATTAACGTTGTAAAAGCTGTTTCACCTTGTTCTTTTGTTATATCTTCTAAAGGATAACCATTTATTATACCTGGAAGATATACATTGTAGTAATCTTGTTGTTGTTGTTTTATACCTACTTTGTAACTATAAAAACCATTTACATTTATATCATATGACGCAAATGTTTTACCAGCGGTTAACGCAGGTTCTGGTCTAGTTAAAGTAGAGTTATTAAAAAGATATTTAGTTGCAACTTCTCCATCAAGAAAAATTTCAACTGAATCCACAGGATTACCGACTGTATCTAAGTTTTTTATTTCTACATAATCGATATATAATCCAGATAAATTTTTACCTACGTCAAAGTATGTTTTGTAAGTTGTTGCAAAACTTGGAATTAATGGTTGAGCAGTAATAAGTGTTCCGGTTCTATATTTGTAATATTTATTTGATGTAAAAAGTAATTCAAACTTTATTTTTTGACCAACTGGTAAAGCGTTTGCTAAAGTTACTCTAGGTACTCCACCTTGATTTGTTACAGCATAACCTGTTGATGCTAGTTTTATCCAGCCATTTCCTGAATCTACAAATATTTCATAACTATTAGCTGTTACAGTAGTATCTGAATATAGTATACCTGTAAAATCATAAACAACTTGATTTAATACCGTGTTTAAAGATTGTGTAGAATAATCAATAAAAAAAACTTTGTAATTAAGATTTGCTGTAAGAACACTCCAATAGTTACCTACCGCGTAAGCACCTGGATATCCAGTTACGTTATTAGCGTTAGCAGCCTCTGGTATCAAACTATTAAAACTTAATAATAAATTATTACCTAGCCAAGAGTCTACAGAAGTATTAAAACCTACAGAACTATAGTCACTAAATACATTAGAACCTGGTTGAGGATCTCCGTTAGCGTCTAAAAGACCATCATAATTAGATAATATTATATCTGTTTGTCTTCCAAATTTATCTGCTAAAATTATACCAACTTGATAATTTCTATTTTGTTTTAAAGAGTGTTGTGGATATTCTATGTAGTTTTGCGGAGTTTTTTGTACAACGCTAGCAAAATAATCTAAACCTCTTTGCCCGCTTTTTCCATCTACAAAATTACCATACATAACTCTGTTAGCAGCTACTTCTTGTGCTCTAGCCGTTACAGGTACTCTATCATAAACTCTAGTTGTTTCATTAGCAGACAATGTTTTTATTGGTAAAGTAGACTGATAATCGTATTGATATACGTTTGTATTATTTAAATTATTTATAAATGCTTGATCAACTCTTATTGTTTCTAAAACTTGATAAGCCTGCGTATCAGACTCTTTAAAAACAATATCAATTGCTTTTACTTTATAGTCATTTAATATATTTAAACTAGGTAATTCAATATTTAATACAGCATTATTAACTGAGTTTTGCATAAACTCTACAACTGTTGTTATAAATGCTTGTGTTTCGTCTTCGTTTAAAAATTGTCCTTCTTGTTGAGGTATAAAAACGTCTTGACTAAAAGGAGCTATTAAAGAATACTCGTTATCGTCAAATTTAAATCTATAACTAAATCTAACAAATTTATCAGTTAAAAAATCAGGATCACCATTCCAACCGTTATAACCTGCGTTTCTTTTTACTCTTACAGCGTAGCCATTTATAGGCAAAGCATCATTACCAGTATTAGATTGAACTACAAGTTGATTTGCGGAGCTCATTTTAATATATGTTGATAATCCTGAACTAATAGCGTCGCTTGTCCAAAATCTTGCTTCTGTAGTTAACGCAGCAAAAGCATTTGTGTTTGTTATATAGTTTCTATATCCAGAAGGCAAAGCGTCAAAACCAGTAGTGTTTGTTCCAGGATTAGCAGCCCATAGATCTGAAGATTTTAATCTTAGAGCACCACTAGCGCCTATATCAGTCCAGTCAGCTGCTGACATTACTGTAAAACCATTTGGAGCTAAACCTCTAGAGTCTAAAACAGCATGCTTATTATATAGTTTACCATAAACAACACCGTTAGCTAGTTTGTTTTCATAATAGCACCAAGCCCCAACACCGTTAGCGTTTGCTGTTGTCCACGCGGAAGGAGTTTGAGCTTCTGTTATTGCTTCTCCGTTTTTATATTTAGATACGTTTAAATTTACTGAAGAATAAGTACCAGTACCTATTTCTGTTTGAGTTGGGTCACTAGCATCAGACATGGTAGAAGGTTTTGTAGCAGCTATAGATCTTAAATCTATAAACCTAGGCGCAAGATATGGCGCAAATTTAGCCACAGATATTTGATCTTCATTAAAATAATAACTTGAATTAGAAGACGCTGTGCTTACGTTTATTTTTCTAGGTTGATTTCTATTGTCTGAAAAGAATAAAAGATCTTCTAAAAGATTAACACCGTTCATTCTTGCTGTTGTAGAAAAATTTAAAAAACTACCACTTACTAAAGTAACAACAGATTGTGAAGAAACATTATATACAGATATTTTACACACTGCACTTAAAGGTGCGTTAGTTACTGAAGACGTTGGTGTGAAGTCTGTAGAAAAGAAATAAACAACATTATTAGTTTCGTCAACTAAAGTTCCTATTATTTGAGTTTTTGGATCACCCAATATAGCTCTTTGTACGTTGCCTAAGATAGCTTCTAAAGCACCAACATCACTTCCTTCTGATCTAGACACCGCTATGTTTAAAGCGTCTCTATATTCGTTATTTGGAATAAGTCTTTCATCTAAATCTTTATTCATTTTAGATTTAATGAAATTGTTTTTAACTTCAGCCATTTATTATGATTTTATCCATTTAGACTTACCTCGCATTACTTGAACTATTTCATCAAGTTTAATATTAGATAATCTTATTTTAGCGTTTCTTAATTTAGCACTTTTTTCTCTTTTTAATCTTTGTACTATATATTCTGGTTGATTTATTCTACCAGCAATTAACGAGTGTAATATGTATGCATATATAGCGTCTTCAGCTAACTTAGGAACTCTACTGTCTAAGTCATAAGCTAATCCATCAGATACATATTCTAACACTATCATTTGTCCTACTAAATTGCTAGAAAATGATATTTTACCTTCTCTTTCATTTAAATTAAACCAACCGTTTGCTTGAGAATATTGTGGATCCATACCGTATAGTTGACCCCAGCTTGCGCCACCCCAGGCACCTGTGTAGTCCCAGTTATAAGCCCACATGTCATTAGTAAAATCGTTAGTATTAAAATTACCATTTATAAAATTAGTGTCATTACTATGCCATCTTTCTTGAGTTATAGATGTTCCTTCAGTATCATTACCAAAACTATCTTGAGTAGGTATACCTGTTGAATCTTGAGTTTGGGTATAGTAAGGGCTTATGGTTAAATTATTAGCAGGATAAATAGGTCTTTTAACGCCTAGTTTATCTATCCAAGACATTTTAACATAGTTAACAAAGTCTTGTGGTATTACTAATGTAAGACTAGGAGGTATAGTAAGTTCAGAAGATTTAATGCTTTTTAAAGTATCATAACTAAACTCTTGTAAAGCTCTTTTAGCAAAAAATATAACGTCTGTTCTTTTAGCGTCAGGTAATAATTTACTTTGGCCAACATAACCTACTAAAAAATTAGAAACAACTTCGTTAAGCTTTACATATTGATAACTACCATAATTATCTTCTACAGCTTGGCCATACATTTTGTCTGCTTCTGTATTGCCATATTTACCACCATCCAATATACCTAATTGAACAACAATAAAAGCGTTAGCAACTGGCGATGCTGATAAAGTTATAGTTTTGCCATTAGTAACTTGTAATTGTGTTATCCACTCTGACCAAGTTCCAGCAGCACCTGAAACGCTAGTGTATACTTTAAAATTATTTAAAGCATAATCTGGATCTGTAGGGTTCCAACTAGTTAAGCTGCCTAATATTAACTCTGTATTAAAATCAGTTATAAACTCTTGGTTAGCCGCTACAACTGCAGCACCTCTAAATCCTTGAGTGCCTTGATAATACTGTTGTGCGTTTTCAGTTATTAGTCCGTCGTTAGGTGGTTGTATTGCCATTTTTTATTAGTTTCTTTCGTTTTGTGCTTCCTTAGCTATTTCTGAAGAAGCAGCTTGTATTATTGTTATGTCTTTAATTACAACACCAGCATATAATAATATTTGTAATATTACGTTAGACTGCTCTGTAACATCTAATTCAAAATTAACAGAAGTCGTAGGATCATATACATAATAACCCGCACCAGCGTTAAAATTCCATTTAACATTAGCCGGTTTTCTAACATAAGTAGCAGTAACGCTATTGTTTATTGTTTGTGGGTGTATTATTATGTTTTTGTTTTCATACAAATAAACTGGAAAATGTTCTGTAGGTTTACTTATAGGAGACATATTTAACATAGCTAGTTCATTTCTTTGTACTGGCTCAACAGCTCTATCGTCTCTATAAAGCACTGTTCCTAAACTATAAAAATCTTGTGGATACAATGTTATAACAATATTATTAGCTGCGCCAGCAGGAAGAGAACCTGCAGTTAAATTAAAATTACCTCCAGTAATATTAAACGTAGTATATACAGCGCCTAGATAAGTAACAACAACTGTACTGTCTTCAACTTGACTTTGTGTTATAGTAGTTAAAGGATATGAAGTTGTTCCATTTATTGTTGAAAGTAATTGTGTTCCGCTAGCTGTTCCTGAAGATGTTGGAGTAGCAAAAAAAGCTGGGTTAGATCCAGCTGCGGCATTATAAGTACAAGTTCCTATAGTTTTAAAAATATCTAATTTTTCTTGTACATTTTTAACTCTATCACCATATTCGGTAGAGTTTTGTGGCACTCGCATTTGTTGATTAATAGTTTCAAAATAACCTTCTACTATCTCTAATTGAACTTGAGTAGCTAAATTATTAAACTCATTTGGAGTTAAATAACCTCTTTGTTCTTTATTGATTATTAACAAGACTGTTTTGTAAACCTGATCTACGTTTATTGCCATTTTAATTTTTTATTATAATATTGGGCCCGAGTAAACGAGCCCTATATTAAGTATTACATGTTATTTGAATTTTTTCTCGATAGACTTGTATATTTCTACACCTTCGTCAGTTTTCAAGAAAGCAGCAAAAGCTGCGTATGGATTTTCATCAAATGGAACAGTCATTAATTTTTTATTATTACTAGCCCACGTAAACGTACGTTGGTCTTGTGATAACGATATAATTTTAGCTTCTGCAGCTTTTATACCAAAATTTCTTAACTGAACATTTTCATCATTTGCAAGTTCTATAAACAAAGCTGGATTAGCTTTAGCAAATAATAATAAATCTCTTTTAATTTCTTTAGAACTTAAGTTGTTAACGCTTGAACCACTTTCAACTCTAAGCACAGCCTCAGCATGATCAATGTCCATTGTTCTAGCAGCATTTAAAGCTTCTATTTCCCATTCTAAAGTTTCTAGTTCATCTACCGCTATTGCTTGTGGTAATAGCTCATGAAATCTATGGCCTGTTAGTGGGTGATACAATGTAAGCATTTTTTGTAAATTTTGTTGCTCCTTAGGAACATATAAAACTCCATCTACAAAAGTTATGTGACCCATTGTTGATTCGCCTTTTTGTTCGTCTACAAATACAGACGCTTGATTAGTTGCGTATCTTAGTTCTCTTTGTGCACCAATTTTTTTATCAAACCATAGTAAAGGATGTTTTTTAGTATGTTTACTTGGTATTGTAAAAGTTAATGGAGCAGAATTACCTGCTAAAAAGTAATTTCTATCTTTGATTTCCCAACCTTCTTCAGATTGAGTATTGTTATTGTTTTTCATAATATAATATAATTAAATAATTTGTAAAAGTAATAATTACCCCCGTTGATATAACGAGGGTAAGAATTACATTAGTTTTGAACCAATTAGATTCCTTTGAATAACACGAAGTTATTCGCAGCTTGAGTTACTAAACATCTTTCAGATAAGAAGTTAACTTCCATAGCATCTAAAGATGAAGTGAAAGCACCACCTACTGAACCAGTTAACCAAGATTTCATTCTTCTATCATCAGCTTGAGACGCTCTATATCTTACATGTAAGAAAGGTCTTCTAATGTTAGTTCCTAAAATTTGATCATATACTGTAGAAGTTCCAGCTGGTATTAATACACCTTCAATAGATGCAGGACCAACTAAACCACCACGAGTAGACGCGTCGTTTAAGTATTTCCAATCAGTTTTGTAAAAGTCATAAGAACCTCTTCTAAATCCTGAGAATCCAAGATTTAAAGCCATTTCTTCAGAGTTTTCAAATAAACCGAAAGCAGTACCACCAGCGAAACCACCAGAGATGCTTGCTAACATATCATCAAAATCTAGAGCAGTAGATCTATTTAAGAAAAGCATGTTTTCTTCAATAGCTCCTTGAGTATCTAAATTTTTAAGAATTGCATCGAAAGAATCTAATCCAGCAGCAGCTGTAAATCCTACTTGTACGTTACCTCTTGCAGAAATTGCAGAGAATAAACCTTGAGTACCTCCAGACTGAGCTGTTAAAAGAGCAGGTCCACCAGCACTTAATTCACCTTCAACCATTGCCATTTCTAGGTAATCTTCAAATCTAAGTCTTGTTTCAGACTCAGCTTTTAAATACCATAAATAACCTCCAGTTCCATCTTCAGTAGCTACTTCAACCCAACCGATCTGAGCAGTGTCAGAACCATTGATAGTATAAGTACTTCTAATAATAATAGGAGAGTTAGAAAATTGTGTGAAGCTTGGATCTACAGTAACCATAGGGTTTTGTGCAGCAGCATAAGTGTTTAACGCTTGAGGAGCATTACCTGTAGAAGTTCCTTTTTGGAAATCAGAACCGTAAACAAATATTTTGTTAGCAGCGCTATCAGCAATTCCAGCAAGCAATAATGTAGCAAAACCATAAGGTTCTACAACTAATTGTCCTGGGTTACCAGCACCACCGGCAGGTCTTGTATCAGAAGATCTTACGAAACATTTTGCTTCGTTTCCAAAGTTATCCATTACAACTATTGTTGCACCTGGAGAAACTACGTTAAGTATTGGATTAGCAGCACCAGCAGCGGTTACAGGAATAGTAATTGTTCCTGCAGCAGATACAGACGTACAAGCGTTGTACGCAATGTGTAATCTATTTTGTTCAGACCAAATAACTTGATCAGAAGTCATTGGCATTTCAGCACCAACCATTCTTAAGAAACCTGATAACGTTCTGTTACCATATCTCTCTACTTCTTGCTCATAAAGCTCTGGTAAATATTGTTGAGCAAAATCATTCGCTCCACCAGTAAAGTTTAAATAGTTGTTGGATAAAAGTTGTTGTTGTTGACTCGGGATTATTGACCCGAATTGTGGGGATAAAGCCATAATTGTTTAATTTTTAATTGTTAAATTTTCTTGTTTTTATTTTTAATTTTGATGAATCTAATCCACTAATCGACTTTACTTTTAACCCGTTTATAAAAACATTACCATCAGCAACTTGCCTAGGTTTGTCTTGAGAAGGGTTCTTAGAAGAGGAGATAACGTTTTTAACACCATCTGCTTTTCCTTGTTCATAAAAATGATGAGCAATTTTATCAGCATTCATAGCAGCATACATTGCCTTATGATACCCACCTGTGTCTACAATATTTCCTTTATCATCAGAATATTTTCCAATAAAATTTTGTACATCAGATTGAGTTTCACCAACTTTAACAGGATCTTTGACACCATACCTAAATTTCTTTTCACCAACATTGAAATCAAAACCTTTGAATTCGTTGCTAAATAGTTTTTTAGTATTGTCTCTAAAATCACCATGTAGTTGCTTGGTAATTTCTTGTTGCTTTTTGTATTGATCGAAGAAACTTACAGCTTCTTGTTGTTCTTGAGTAACGCCCGGTCTCAACTTGATATCGTCGTAATATTTACTTTTTGAACTTTCTAAAAACTTTGTAGCTTCCGCAACTTCTTCTTTAAACGCAAGTTTCTTTTTTCTTATCTCTCTTGGTTCATCTACATCTTCTTCAAATTCAAAATTATCTTCCATTAAGAAAGAAATTTCTTCTTGATTTAAATGAGGTTTTGATTGAGTGTAATATTCTCTAAGTACTTGCGAGGAACTTAGTTTTGAATAATCTTTATTTAATGATACGTAGTCTTCTACTGTACCACCAGTTTCTTCCATAAAATTAACTAGCTTTTCAATGTTTTCAGGTAATTGTTTACCTAAAACTTTTTCATCTCTAATAGCTTCTTTAACTTCTTGTTTTATTTCTTTTACTTCTTCTTCAACTATTTCTTGGATTGGCGACACTTCTTTTTTATCAGTGGCGCTGGACTCTTGTATTTGTTCGTCCACTTTAGCCAGATCTCCGGTTTGTTTATTTTCAGGAACTGCTCCTGTTTCTTCGATACGAATGGCATTGTCTTCTTCTTTTATAACCTCAGCCGGTACTTCTACCTTAATAATATCAGGAATTACTTCTCCTTGAGCTTCTGGTTTAGTTAAATCTAATTTAATTGTTTCACCTTCTGGTGAAGTTTTAAATTTTTTAGGTGTTTTCTTTTTTAATTTAAATTCACCTTCCTGCTTAACAGGTTCTGTTGTTTGTGTTTCTTTTGACATGATAAAATATTATATAATTATTAAATAGTTTAGATACTAGGCGGCATCATATTTTGTAAACCAAAAGTGCCTAATTGTGATGTACCTGCACTTTCAAAATCTTTAGGTGCTCCATCTGTTTGTCTTTGGTTAATTAGTTGACTTTGTTGCGTCCCCTGTAATTTAATTCTTTTGTCTTTGCGATCTTCAATTTCTTGCTCTTTAGCACCCATGTTTTGTCTTTCTATCATAGCAAGTTGCTTTTGATATTCAAACTCTTGAGCCATTAATTGCTTTTTTATTTCAAGATCAGTTTGCATTCTTTGTATTTCAAATTGTGACTTAGCTTGTTCTAATTGAACTTTTGACTGAGTCATAGCTTCATTTTTTTGAACCTCAGCTAAAGCAGCTGCTTCTGAAGTTTTTGCATTAGCTTGAGCTTGAGCCTGAATCATAGCTTTTTGATTAGCTTGATCTCTTTTTAATTTTTTCTTACGCTTTTGTTTAAGAAGTTGATTAGCTAATTTAATATTTTTAATTTGACGTATATCAATAGCGTCTTCTAAATCAATACCACCACCTTTTAACGCTATTTGAATATTAGTTTCTAGCATTTGCTGCTCTTCTTCTTCTGGTTCTAATTCTAAAAATATACCAAAATCATGAAGATTTAAATTTGATATTTCACCTAAAGTTTTAGCATTAAATAAAGAAATGCTTTCAACTAAAGCGTTATTAGTTAAAGGAAATCTTAAAACATCTGTTATTTTTAAAGAAATGTTTTCACATATTCTAAGTGACAAATAAAGACTAGCTTGATTTATATGTTTAGTAGCTATATTAGATTGATTAGCTGCCATTTTAGCTAAACCTACTAAAGCATCTTTGTCTGGTAAGCTACCATCTCTAGCTTCATTAAGCCCGGTTACGTCACGTATCATTTGTAAATAATATTGATACGTTTGTATAAGACTTTGAAGTTTAGCTCCTCCTGACGAAGAAGTTAATTCTTGAATAGGTACTTTACCTCTATTTAACTCTCCATCTTGAGTAAGCGATCTACCAACTATAGAACCAGTTTGAAAATACATATTTAACGCTTCTGCTGGATTATAGTTTGTACCATTACCTAAATCAACTTCAGCTAAACCATCCATATCTAAGAATACACCGTCCGGTACCATTCTAGCTAATACTTGTTGCATTTTTAAATGTGTTAACTGTATCATATCAGCAAACCCTGTTATTTTACTAACTAAAGATTCAATTTTACCTTTATACATTCTTGGTGCACATAACGCGTAATTCATTTCTACTTTAGTAGAATCAGACATAGGTCTAGTCATATTTTCTGCCAACTCCCATTTTAGCATAGTGTCAGTTCCTAATACTTTAACACCAGAATATAAAACTTCTATACTACGTGACACTTTGTCATAAGTGTCAGCAGGTGGAGGATTAAATTCATCTGTTTTTTGTATAATTTTTTCTAAACCGTTTTCATTATATTTTAATTTAAAAACTTGATTCATATAAGTTTTATATTCAAAATATAAAATTTGAACTGTGTTGTTATCATAATTTCCCCAGCCAGTTATATATTGTCTATTACCTGGCATTTGTTGAATTTTTTGTAATTCATCATTAGGTATATCTGGAAATTGTTTTTTAAGTTCTGGTATTGTTATAGATTTAACTTCACCAACATAATATATATCTTCAAAATTTGGATCTTCTGTGTAAGAATATATAACATAAGCTGGATCAACATAATCTATTTCTATTCCATTAGCTTTGTTAAATGTTGTTTTAGCACAAGCTATTCCGCAAGTTACTAAATCTTGATTTAATCTACGTTTAGTTAATTCCCATTTATTCTTAGCCAATGTAGTTGTTATAGCTTCTTCTTCTGCAATTTCTATAGCTTGCTTGTAGCTTAACTGCATGTGAAGTTCTAACTCTTCCATTGTTTCAGGCATTTGATCTGGTGGTACTGACGACCTTGAAGCGTCTATACCAAACATATCTTTCATTTTTTGTAATTGCTTATGAGCAAACATATCTTTTGCTATAGCGTCAGCATGCTCAGTTCTTTTTTTAACTGATGAAGGATCTTGTGCAAATGCTTTTATTTCAAATTGTTTATTAGATATACCATTAACAACAATATCAACAAACTTAGATATAACAGGAACTGGCTTCCAGTCTAAATTAAGATAAGACAAATCTCCATTGATAGATAGTTCGTCTTTATATTTTTGTACGGGTTGCTCACCTCTTGCGTATAATCTTAAAAAATGATAATTATTAAAACTAGTTAGATATCTGTTACCGTTAGTTCTACCTTGGTTAAACCATTCGGTTTCAATAGCGGACGCTACTTGAGATCCATACTCCCACGAAGCTTTTTCTGCGTCTGGTACTACCTGACTTGGAAAAGCACTATTTGAATTAGTATTTATTTTCATTTATTCAATTATTTTTGACATTGATCCCTTGTTGTTAAATTTCTTAAATCCTAAGTTGTAGATTTTTCTTTCAACTTGAGGGTTTGGTCGGTATTTATTTTTATTACAAGCCATTATAGCTAGACCTGAACTAATAGAAGCATCATGAGATGTTCTGTTATTTATATTAAATTTAGCCCAGTCTTCTAAAGTTCTTTGAAAATACATATCTCCATAATTGCCAGTAGACTGTAAGCCTATGTATTCTTCTATATACGATTCTATAGCTGCCGCATGAGCTTGTTTAATATCTTCACTTGAATTAGGTATTCCACCTATTTCTCTTTCTGTTACAGATAATTTATTATATACTTTATCAGGTCTGTTTATAGAATATCCTCTATAGCCTCTTCGTTTAAAATAATATAATAATCTAGGTTTGTTATTTTCTGCTAATATTGGCATGCCATAAAAAACACAAGCCATTAACACGTCTTCAAAAAATATTTCAGCTGTTGATGGTCTACTTATGTATTCTAAAAAAAAATGATTAGGTGGAACGTTTTCCATACTAAACTTTGTTAAGCCTGTTAAAGCTCCATTAGAACCTCTTTTATCAACTGTACCTGATATATCATAACTGTCACAACCAAATGCTCCACAGTGTTCGTTACCAGGAAATTTTAATCCATTTTTTGCCACTACTTTATTTTGTAGTTCTAGCGGTGGTACCCATGATACAAAAAATCTACCATTATTACTTGGGTTAAAAACCACTTTAGTATCTTTAACTCCATTTATCCATTGAAAATTACCTTGAGTTATTATACCACTATTTTTTATATCAGCGTTCCAATCTATTTGCTCATATATTTTAGTTAAATTAAAAAGAGATGATTTAGCTTCGTCTCTAAAAGCGTGTTCTTCAGTTCTTGGAAACTGTCTATAGAATTCATTTAAACCGTCTTGATCTCCTTTTAAACCATCAACTTCATTTTGCCAATACTCTATTACTCCAATTTTTATTTTTGTTCCATGAGGGTCTTCAGCTGGTTTTTTTGGCGTGTCGAATACAGGTAAGCCATAAGAATCAATGTATCCTTCGTAGTTCCATTCCATAGGTATGAACAAAGAATAGAGTCCTGAGCGAGTCTGTCCGTTGGAGTTTCTTTTTGTAACATCTGAATCATAATATAATTTTTTAAAATTAGCCCCTCCTTTATCTAAAGAGTTTGATGTTGATCCCATCATGCACTTACCAATAATTTTACTACCTAACCTAAGTGTAGTTTTTGTAACCCTCCAATTATTAAGGATGTTATTAGGTCTTTCCCATTTACCTGATTCATCGTGAACTAAAAGCTTTAGTTTTTCTCCATCATAAGCATTGTCACCTGTATTTTTCCAATCAATAGTTGTATCAAGACCTGCTAACTCTTCGTTTTTTTCAGTTGATACTATAGATCTTCTTGTAAACTTAGAAGCTGGCACACGATATGCTAACTCTGTTTTAGGTCGATCCATACCATCTTGTATAGGCTTAAAAAAGAAAGGATAATTAACTGATATTGGAACTACTTTGTCAGTAAACATTTTTTTAGCATCAGCACCTGATTTTGATAATATACCAAAACGTGCATCAGTAGATATTGTAGCCATGTTAACACACTCACCAGAAGCCATAAATGAAAATCCTGAACGTCTGTTTTTTAAGTATGACATACCGTAGCACCTGCTATCAGCTATGCAAGCTGCCCAAAATATAAAAAAAATACGATTTGCTTCTCTAAAATCTGGTTTGCCAACATCAATTTTTGACCATTGTAAATACATATAATGTGTACCAGTAATATAAGTAGGTTTACCCTTATTGACATACCAAAAACCTTCCTCACGTCTTTTGAACTCTTCATCAATATAGTCATACCACATTTCTTTAAAGTCATCTGGATATTCTCTCCAGTCAAATACAGTTTTTATTTTCTTTAATACTTTAGGTAATTCTTTTCGCTCCCATTTGTCACTATCAAAAACTTGAATATTGTTTTTTTTAGGTAAAGCTATTTTAAGATTTTGTATTTCATATATTTCACCTATTTCACCAGTAGTAGATATAACAACCATATCATGATCTTCGTTATATCCATGCTCCCATTTTTTATACCTATTAGTTCTTTTAAGAACTTTAGGATCAATGTGGTTTTTTAATATTTTATATAAAGTTTGTGTATACATTATTTAGATCTTCCTTCGGCAAAACCACGAAACGTAGTTTCTTTTTTAATTTCTTTAGGCTTTTCATCTAACATGTTTTGTTCTTCGTTAATACGATTAAGTATTTCAAAAGCATCAAATATAGCTAACTTTTTAGTAGCCGCAGCATTTTTAAGTCTATCAGCTGATATATCTTCTGCTGTATCTACAATAGGTTCTTTAGCAACTTTTATTAATTCTTCAACTGCTACTCGCCCAGCTAGGATTATACTCTGTTTGGTTCTTTTGATTTCCATACTTAATTACAATATCATTTGATTTCATACAATATAAACGCTCTTTATTTACTAGAAAATCATATTCTCCATAAGGTGTATAACCTACGGTGTCTCCCTCGGTTATTCCTAGCGCTTCTAAAGAACTATTACCTATTTTTAATATACCAATAAGCTTTTGCTCTTTTACAACTTCTAAGTTATCTTTTGCTTTTAAAGGTTTTATGAAACATCTATCATTAATAGATTTCCAATTGTCATTATTTTTATATAAATAAATTTGATCTAACGAACAAAAATACATACCATCTATAAACGATGATCTGCTTTTTTTCTTAACACCTTTAATGTCATAAAAAGTTCTAAACACGTTATGGTGTATAATTATTAAATCACCTTTTTTAATATTTGTTTTGAAAGCAGTAGGAACTTCTACAACTTTGGCTATATTATTAACAAATTTAAAACTTTCAATTTTTGTATTTAAAATAATTTTTTTATCACCAATAGTTATCTCGTTGTCATATTCTTTTCCAACTGGTCTAACTATAAAGTCGTATAAACTTTTCATTAATATTCTAAATCATATTCAACAGATATAGCCATGTTAGAATTAAATTTTTTCCATGGCAATACCTCGTTGTTTTTTTTAATATGAATATTATAAGACTTATCAGAATTATTTAGTAATATGTGAGATATTTCGTGACCTCCATATACTTGTTGACCTACAGCGTAATGCATAGCGTCATTTTTGTAATCTGATCCAATACTTATTTTTCTAATATTACTTGGCATCTTCTTTTTCAATGTCTGTGTAACTACCGTCTTTAAGATCAATATTTACTTGGCCATATTCTTCTTCAAGTTCTTTTTTAGTTTTGTCAATTTCTTTAGAAAGTTCTAAAACTTGAGAATGAACGCCTTGTTTTTGAGATTCTAAAACACCTATAGTTCTAAGTAGCTCATTTAATTTTCCTTGTTGATCGTTTACAGTTTTTAACTGTTCTTCTTTGATCATTTTTTTTGCTTCTTCCATAATTTAATTTAATTTAATTGTTAATTGTTTTACTTATTATTTATTATTACTTATACTTTTAAATTTTTCCGCTCCTCGCGAGCCAAAGTATGCTACATAAACTGTTGTAGTTAAAGTTTTTAACAAGCTTATCCACTCTTGTTCTACTGTAAATGATAAAGTTTCGTGGCTGTCAACCCATATAAAAGCAATAGTCATTACAGATAAAAATATCAAAGACAAAGGGCGCGTGTTTTTACTAAGCCACGAATCGCTTTTCATATCGCTTTCCCAACGTTTTGATATTTCTTGCATTTCAACCATATCTTGTTCTAATAGCTTCATTGCTTTTTCTTTGTCTTCTGCTGGCATTACAGGGTCTTTTTGTATTAAGTTTTTTACAAGACCTAACACTCCATTATCTGGTAATACATTACCGACAGTACCTAATATACCTGGAGCAGCTTTACTTAAAAACTGCCCTACTTTTGTTTCATTAAATTTTTTCTTCATGTATAGGTGTTTCTACAACATACTTAGCACCTGGAAATATATAGTCATTTCCTGGGTACATTATTTTAGTGTAACCTCTGTCGTCTGTTCCTAGAACTTTAAACTCTACACCTTTCATAGTAATTTTATTACCTTGTATAATGTTTTGTTTATTGTTTACATCAGGACTATTACTTAAATAACCTTTTGTAGAAGTTATCATTGATTTGTTTCTGATTCTTTTCTTTTATTCCATGCATCAATTTTTCTTTTATTAGCATTAAATTCTAATTCACTAATTGGTTGCACGGTGTTTCCTACTGGTTTAGAATATGTTTGAACCTGTGTATTAGAACTCATTGAATTAGACGCTCTATTTTTGTTTTTTACATCTCCAGAAAAATTAGTTACCTTATACTCAGCTTTTGGAGCTGTTTGTTCTACTGTTCTATTTAAAGATTTGTCAATTGGATTAACAACACTATAACCAGTAATAGTTGCTGAGCCAGCAGGTAAAGTAGGTTTTGAAGAGTTAATTCCTTTATTTACTTTATTACTAAATTCTGGTTTGTTAAAATTAGTGTTTAAATCTAATGGAACTTTATTGCTATTAAATTTAGTATATGCAGGAATAGTGTCGTTTCTACTAACGTTTTGAAGTTGACTAGGTGTAAAACTTGAAAGTTCACTTTCTAACTGCGTGCTGTAAGTTTTATCTACATCAAGCAGTTTTTTGTAATCCATCTCTTCTTCACTATACTGAGTTTGACGAGCCATTGATAAACGTGTTTGTTTTACTCCGTTTTTAGCACCAGCCTGTTGCATTTTATTGTGTCTTAATGATCCCATTTTATGTTTTTTATATTTTATGCTTTAATTAGTAGCGCCTTTACAACCGTTGCATTTGCTTCTTTTTCTACGTTTTGGCTTTGGTTTACTAGGTATAATTTCGGAAATGGCTTTTTTTGTGTCGCTTATAAACCACCCAACTTTTTTTAATATACCTGGTCCTTTTGGGTTTTTTGGAACTGTATTGTTTACTATTTGATTACTTAAACCAGTGCTATAATTAACAGGGGGTTTTTCTAACGTAGAACTACTTGTTCCTGGTATTGTATAACCTGGAATATCCGGCGTACCTGGTGTTCCTGGTTTTCCTACATTTGAAGTACGACTAGGTGGAGTACTTCCTCCTGGGGGTGAAGGCGGAGGTGTTGGAGATGGATTATTCTTTAGATATTCTGTCCATCTTTTATTAGCATCTGCTTGAGATTCACCAGGTGCGGTTGGAGAATAAGTAGTTACTGGTTGCGATGGTTTTATAGCTGGAACCGCTGGAGTTCCTTTAACAGGCGCGACAACTACATCTGGAGTTGTTTTAGTAGTAACTCTATTACCTTCAGGATCGTAAGAAACTTTAGTACTTCCAGTAGAAGGGTTATCTTCTTGATACAACGGGGCTGTTTGTTTTAACCCTGCGCTATAATTCATTTTAAATCCTAATTTATTATTCATAGTTGTTTTTTTACATACACTACTTTATATATACCATTTTTATTTTTAATATCTACTAGTAAAGTATCTTTATTTTTATAATTTATTACTTTTGATGATCTCCAGTTATTTTCTTTGTAGTAATTATTTAAAGTTATTACATTATCATTAAAAACAATATTTGTAGTTTGTAATAATTTAAAAGAAGGTGAACTTAACACCTCTGCGGTACATACAATTTTTAATTTATTGTTTGAAATAGATATAATCATGTCAGTAGCATGTCCATTAGAAGTCCAATTGCCTAAAAACTTATCTTGACCGTAAGTAAATGTTGTTAATAGCATAAAAGCTATTATAATAAAATTTTTCATATTATATAATTTAATTGTTTAATTATATAATCACGTATATTGTAGTTGATTTCCATCTTTGTAAGCTTCCGCTTCCCATGGTAATT
>Ga0209336_10000594_pt1 | contig 18497 bp, 46 predicted proteins | sample LinPmetageLP32_FD_184042 | JGI IMG/M metagenome (GOLD analysis project Ga0209336, IMG submission 184042) | Marine viral communities from the Pacific Ocean - LP-32 (SPAdes) (version 2) | ecosystem: Environmental > Aquatic > Marine > Oceanic | place: Pacific Ocean | collected 2009-08-23 | reverse complement strand
ATGGCAGAGGAGCGTATTGCTGAACGAATAGATGCAAACCTATTGAATATACCATTGGACCAGCTCTTACACATATCTAAACCTATGCTGACTAGTAAGGTAGATGAGTTAGCTTCACGGACTAATGGTAAACTTATTATAAAAGAATATCCAACTGGTTCTGCTCATTCTGGGCACTTCAGAGCTCTCCTCAATGAATTAAAACTAAAAAAGAACTTTGTTCCTGAGATGATCTTTATTGATTATCTTAACATTTGTTCTTCTAGTAGAATGAAAGGAATGGGGGGTGCAATTAACTCATACACGTACATTAAAGCAATTGCTGAAGAGCTACGTGGCCTTGCTGTCGAGTTCGACGTACCGATCGTCACTGCAACGCAAACGACTCGTAGTGGTTTTTCTAGCTCAGATCCTGGGCTTGAGGATACGTCCGAGTCTTTTGGATTACCCGCTACAGCAGACTTAATGTTTGCTTTGGTGTCATCAGAAGAACTAGAAGCACTAGGTCAGGTGATGGTCAAACAATTGAAGAACAGATATAATGATCCTAACTATAAGAAACGGTTTGTAGTTGGTATTGATAGATCTCGTATGAGATTATATGATGTAGATAATCCAGATGAAGGAGTAGTAGATGACACTCCTGCATTTGATAAATCAAAAGTTAATAATAGATTCAAAGATTTCAAAATGGAGTAACAAATGTGGATACTAGTGTGGCTAGCCCTCGAAGGACAAAACGTTCAATACTTTCATGTAAAAAACTTTTTAGATAAAGATGAATGTACAAAAGCAATGAAAGAAGCATCAGTGTTGGTTACTAACAATAACCAAACTATTGATTGTATATGGATAAGGGGATTAGATAGAGCCCCCAGCCAAAAGGATATATTAGACCAATGAAGGGTATAAAAATTAATAAGAAGACCAGTATTGGACGTGGTAATATAAAAAGGTCTTCAATGAATAAATCAAAGAAGTTATCAACAAAAACTTATAGAGGACAAGGAAAGTAATGGAAGAATATGATGAAGAACAATTCAAAAGAGTATATGGTGATTATATTCTTTTGACCAATAGACTATCAGAAGAAAATGATACGTTAATGTTAGCAGCTGTGTTAACTACAATCGGCTTGAGCTTATACAGAACATCTCTTACTGGAGATGATTATGATAAGATGATTGACGCTATTGTATCATATAAAGATAAAGTAAAATCATTCGATACTACTGGAGGCTATGTTAATTGAATGCACGTCTCGTATCCTTTAGCCAACCCTCTGGTCGTATCCATACAGGGGAGTCCGTTGGTGGGGTCGACAACATACAAGACCTCATCGCATATTGCGCCCGTGTCTCCAATCCATCAAACCAAGTTAACTCCAAGACAACAACAAAGTTACTTGACTATCTCATCAAACACCAGCACTGGTCGCCATTCGAAATGGCATCAGCATGCATCGAGATTGAAACAACAAGAGACATTGCAAGACAACTCCTTAGACACAGATCGTTTTCCTTTCAAGAGTTTAGCCAGCGCTACGCTGATATTCGTGCTTTTGATAATTCATTTGTAACCCGTGAAGCACGGATGCAGGATGATAAGAATCGTCAGAACAGTATAGCTAATGATAATAAAAAGCTTTCTATGGAATGGGAAGCAAAACAAAATAAAGTAATAAAAGAAGCTAAAGCTGCTTATGATTGGGCAATAGAAAATGGTATTGCAAAAGAACAAGCACGGGTAGTACTTCCGGAAGGTAACACTGTAAGTAAGTTATATGTAAATGGAACTATTAGAAGTTGGATACATTACATAGAGCTACGTTCATCAAATGGAACTCAGAAAGAACATATGGAATTAGCTAATGCTGTGGCTATAGCTATTTCAAAGATTTATCCAAAGGCACTCGAATTTTTATAGGAGAATTATATGGGCAGGAAACTTTCTACTTACTATTCTGAAACAGATAAAAGTTATTGTGAAATACATATTAATTACAAAGAAGAGGTTGCCTATATTAAGTATTTCGATGATAATGGTAAGATATATTTTACAGAAGATTTTCCAAATAAGTCACTGAGATATGTAGAAGATGCAGCAGAGAGCTGGACTATAGGAATAAAGAAATTGGAGAGAAGTAATGCCGTATAAATCAACTAAGACATATGGTCATAATATAGGCCTGTCAGCCTGCTTTCGTCAACCAAGAGCACACAGTCATTGTAAATTCTTACATGGCTACAGTCTTGCTTTTAGGTTCACGTTTGTAGCTAGTGAATTAGATGAGCGTAACTGGGTTGTAGACTTTGGTGGATTGAAACCACTAAAGAAATGGTTAGAAGATAATTTTGATCATAAAGTAGTATTGGATATAGCAGATCCACACATCGATACTTTTAAAATGTTAGAGGATCAAGCTCTAGCTGATATTAACATTCTTGATGGAGTAGGTGTTGAAAAGTTTGCTGAACATGCGTATAATAAAGCTCAGGAAATAGTAAACGAAATGACTGACGGCCGCTGTTGGGTGGAGTCAGTTGAATGTATGGAACATGGAGCAAATAGTGCTATCTACAGTATCAACACCTGAAGTAAAACCTAAAGTAGCTAAAGCTAAAGAGTATACTTACTCTGAGATCTTTAATTCTATTCAAGGAGAAGGGCACTATACTGGTGTACCTACTGCTTGGATTAGATTCTTTTTATGTAACTTACAATGTGACGGCTTTGGTCAAAAGTTTCCAACTAAACCTGAAACATGGGATTTGCCATATAAAGATTATGACCCTACACAAGTCAATCGCGTAGAAGATTTACCTGTGTGGGAAAAGGGATGTGATTCATCTTACACTTGGTCTAAGAAGTTTAGACATCTTATGGCTAAGGAAACAGGAGCATCTATTGCTCAAAAGATTGTAAACATAATGAAGACGAAGTGGAATCCTGAAGGCTTCTTTCGTCATCCTTTGTCTATGCAACATAACCACTTGTGCATCACAGGTGGAGAACCACTTATGCGTCATGCTCAGATGGCGTTCTTAGATATCTATGAAACTCTAAGAGGTATGCCTGGAGGACCAATTCCTGAGACACGGTACAATGGAGCAAGCAACCTTCCAGCTTCTATTACATGGGAGACTAATGGCACTCAGAAACTTACAGAAGATTTTGTAAGTACAATTCAGAGTGATGTGTTTGCACCTGAAGCATTCTTTTCTATATCACCTAAGCTATGGAGTGTGGCTGGTGAGAAACGCGAAAAGGCTATCCAGCCTGACATTGTACGTTCATACTATGATGTTTCTAAAAGAGGACAACTAAAGTTTGTTGTAGGACCAGAAGAGGATCAATGGGAAGAACTTGATGAAGTTGTTCATATGTTCCGTGATGCTGGTGTAAGATATCCAGTATGGATTATGCCTACAGGAGCACGTCTGGAAGAACAAGAAGAGACTGCTGGTGATGTTGCTAGAATGGCCTTTGAGAGAGGCTTCAATGTCTCTGGTCGGATGCATGTATATTTATTTGGAAACGCTATAGGAACGTAATGAGATTTAAAAGTAAGATTTATTTAGATTATGCTGACATCATGTCAATGTGTTATAACTTAACATATGATGTCTCAAAAATTAAACCAGATATAATTGTAGGTATAACGAGGGGGGGACTGCTTCCAGCACTTCACCTCTCTCATCATTTAGAACGACCTATGATGACAATACAATGGCAAACGAGAGATGCTGAGAAGTGTGAGCATAATAAAGACTTGCAAGAAATGATAGACAAAGGAAAAACCGTTGTCTTTGTTGACGATATCAATGATACTGGTCGTACATTTAGTGAGATATCAAAAGCGTATCATTGCGCACGTCCCAATGCACATTTTGTATCACTAGTAAGTAAAACTGAAACTCGATATCCTGCAACGGCAGCATTGAGTCTACATGATGAAAGGTGGATAGTATTTCCATGGGAAAAGGATTAAAGACTTCGGATCGGATCCGAGAAGAATTAAAGAGTAAAGGTATTCGTTATTGGGCTGGAGATAATATCTCAGACGTAGTAACTGATAGTGATAAAGGTGAGTTGATAGATGAGCTTACTGAAAAGTTTGAAGGTGTGTTAGATACCTTACTAATTGATAGAGACAATGATCCTAACTCTATGGATACGCCTCGTCGATTAGCTAAAATGTATATCAATGAGATTATGGGTGGTCGATATGAGAAGGCACCTAAGGTTACAGCTTTTCCTAATGACGATCCAGACCATAGGTATGGTGGTATCATTGTAACTAGATCTGAGCTGATATCTATGTGTTCTCATCATCATCAGCCTGTCAAAGGTGTAGCTTATATTGGATTGCTAGCTGGTGTAAGAGTTATTGGATTATCCAAGTATGCTCGTATTGCTCAATGGTGTGCAAGTAGAGGTACATTACAAGAAGAACTTACTATGAGTATAGCTAATGAACTACAGAAGCATACGGGTACAAAAGACTTAGCTGTCTATGTACAAGCTACTCATGGTTGTATGGAACACAGAGGTGTTCTTGCTCATAGCTCCCTTACTCAAACTACTGAGCTTCGTGGACAGTTCTTTAATCCATCTGTTAAGCAAGAGTTCCTCGATTATATAAAAATGCAACAAGTGTTTGCAGGAACGAGGACATAATGAATCATATCACGAACTACGTAGTCTTGTAAAATAGGAGAAAAAAATGAGAGAAATACTTATCAAGGCATTCTTATCTCATGCACAAGGTCATATTGATAAACACGTTGCTAACGTAGAAGTCTATATGCACAATCCTGCAGGAGTTGGAGAACACCCAGACATTATTGAAGCTATCGAAATGGAATTAGATGAGGTAGCAAAGTATCACGATCTCAAAGAGATGATGGAAAAATATATTATGGACGCTAGTAATTGATTCGTCAATTTGAATCTAAGCAAGAAGAATGTCTCGTTATACTAATGGAAGAGTGTGGCGAGCTTATACAAGAATGTTGTAAGATGATAAGAAAGAATAACTATTCTTCTGTTGACTTTACTAAGGAAGTAGGAGATGTTATAACAATGCTAGAGATTGCACAAGATCTTGATTTAGTTTCTCAGAAACAAATCAAACAGCAAACTGTAGCTAAGAAAGATAAACTTACTAAGTGGAGTAATCTTTTTATTTAAACCTGTAGCCAGATTTTCTGGTGAGACCTCTAGAAGGAAAAAAAATGCGTAATGCAAAAATTAAAGAAGAGCAACAGCTTCAATTTTATCAATCTGTTGTAAATATGTCACGAAATGAAACATATGATCGTTGTATTGATCTGATTGAATCATCTCATAAACCTAATTACACACTTATGAATCGAATGAAATCTATGGGCAAGGATCAATTAACCTTGGCTATGCATAACTTTATAATGAAAGGACATGGTTATGGGATATAAGTTTTATTTTTGTACATTTCGTAATAGCAAATTTACAGTACCTGAAGGTAAAGTATTTTGCAAGTTTGGTATTACACACAATTCAAATGTTCTGGCTAGATTTAATCCTGATGTGAATGATGGATATATGAAGTCAGAAAAATATCTAGATTGGAATATTAAAGCTGACTTTTCAATGTGGTTTGATTCCAAAGAGGCTGCTGAAATGGAAGAGCAGCGTTGGTTAACAGAAGTCTTTCCTAATCCAGGGCCTACAAAAGTGTGGGTAGAAAATGTGCTTGACTGTCCTACAAAAGATTATTATACTGAAGCTAGTGGGATTACTGAACTACGTTTACTTACAGAGAAGCAACGTAAGTGGGTACTTTGGCAATTGTATAAAATGAAAGAAGAAGTTAATGCAGAAAACGTTTAATCAAATATGGATAACATTTCAAAAGGAGGGGGTACATTTGTACCCTGCAGCAAAAGATGACAGCAGATTGGCTACTGGTGGTTGGGATGATGTTCGCTTTCTCGGTTACGCTCACCGCCATATTTTCCATTTTCGAGTGGGTATTCAAGTTTTTCATGATGATCGTGATATTGAGTTTATTCAGTTTAAGCGCTGGTGTGAGTCTCTTTATTCTGATGGAATTCTTGAGCTCAACCATCGCAGTTGCGAAATGATCTCAGATGAGTTAGCAGATAAAATAAATGCTAAGTACTCAGGTAGAGCTTTAGAGATAACCGTTTCAGAAGACGGTGAGAATGGCTCTACGGCGCGGTATGAATAATTATAAATAGTCTGGTATACAACTTAATCATATGGGATCCGACATGCAAAGTCTTAAGCAACACATTTCAGAAGCTGATGCAGTGATGAACGCAAAAGCAAAACTGAAGAAGATGAAAGGTAAAGAAGTGTCTTTTACTCATCAAGATTCAGGAAAGAAAGTATCAGGAACATACCAAGGACTAAAACAGATGGGTGGTCGTTCTTATGCTCACATTGAAACAGGTAAGAGTGCTCATAGAGTACCACCCCATCACATACACCAAGCCCAATAGGCAGTTGACTCTGCCTATTTTATTATGGAGATATTATGACAGAATTTGCACACATTACGCCAACGGCGTATTTAGATCTATTTGCGTCCGGTAGACCTTTTCACCTAACATTAGCACACTTAGTAGAACAAGATGAACAATATCGTAACTGGTATTTTGATCGTGATTCTTCTCGTTCATTGATGCCTTACATCAATGTTATGGATAACAGTGCGTTTGAGATGTATAAGCAAGGCCGCGAGATGTATCCATCAGACAAGTTGATTGATATGGGATACAAAGTAAAAGCTGACTATATTGTTATGTCAGACTATCCTGGTGAGCCAGCTAGAAAAACTATAGACAAAGCAAGAGAGATGGCACCAGAGCTGAGAGCAAATGGCTTTGGAACTTTCTTTGTGCCTCAGGGTAAGGCAGGTAGTATTGATGATCTACTTGGGGCTTTTGGTTGGGCATCTACTGCTGAAGAGGTAGATTATATTGGAGTTTCTATTCTTGCTGTGCCTTTGGCATATGGAGTTGAGAAAGACAATAAGTTACAAAGATTCTTATCGCGCTGGAAGTTTATGCAGTTGTTAGATGAACATAATATACTACAACGAGCGAAAGAGAATGGTAAGAAGATTCACTTCTTAGGTATGGTAGATGGTCCTAATGAGATTCAGTTAGTAAAAGAATACTTGTGGGCTATTGACACATGGGATAGTTCTGCTGCTGTATGGGCTGGTCTATGTGACATACTATTCGATAATTCACCCACTGGATTGATAGAAGGTAAGAATGAAATAGAAGTTGACTTTAGTCATAGAACAGGTGAGAATATAAGACTAGGAAAAGCTGCACATAATATGCGGTATATGGATACATTGTTAGAGGAATATTCCAGATGACTGAATACAAACGGAATGAAGATAAGATCATACAAGGAATACAAGCATACATAGATGCTACTTATTCTGCTCATTATGCTGGTAAGAACAACAGAGACGTAGTAGATGATTGGGAAGATTGTGGTATTGCTAAAGAAGCATTTCAATCTAATATCATAAAGTATGCAAAACGATTTGGAAAAAAGGATGGAGACAATCCTAAAGATGTTATGAAGATAATACATTATTCTATTTTCCTTCTTAATGAACTAGAAAGGAAATCAGATGGACCTAACTGATGTAGTAATATTAGTTATCACAATCTGGGGAAAGACTGTCTCGGGTGAATGGGTGTATATGGGTAATCAATATGTCAATCAAACACCTATGTCATTAGCAGAGTGTAGTGAGCTTATTGCCCCTACTAATTGGAATAAGTTTGAAGAGAATGAGTATTATAAAATTCAACTAGCTTGTTATCACGCGGGGAGTAAAAATGGGCAAACATCTTAAAACTCGATTGGATTATGAAATGATTTATTCTCTTGCAAAAGAAGTTAAGAGAATAGAACCAGATAACTCTGTACTTGAAAAGTATCTTTCCATGCAAAATTATGAAGGCGCGGAATTAAGGAAAGAATTGAAAGAATGAAATTTCTGGTAGTGGTTATAATGCAGTTCCTTCCAGGAAATGATTCCACTGACTTTTACATATTTACAGAACCTAACTTTGAAAGCTATACAGAGTGTTCAATCTTCTTACAAGATCCAATAAGTGCACAAAAGCTTGGAGTTAAGCTTATAGAACAATTTGGCTTTAGAATGATTGAAAGTGTATTTTGTGCACCAGAACATAAAGTTAATAGATATATTCTAGAACAGGAGATGACATAATGCCAGAGCTTTATGTTAAGCTACATAAATGGTCTGATAATATTGAATCAATTTTAACTGGCTGGGCAATGGAAACAGTTCATGACTGGTTTGAAATAGAAGATACAGACACTATGACAGAAGACCAGTTTAACTCATTGGTTAAGTATGTTGACGATAACTCTGATACATCGTATGATTGGGTATTGATAGGTTTTAGAAACATTATATCAGCATGGGAAAACAATAACTATGACAATGATTAATATTGGTGGTAATCTAACTACATCTAGTCTTACAGAGATACAAAAAGGTGATATTCAACCCAATGCAGTAGACTTGAGACTTGGTAAAGTATTTGCTATATCAGACAATGACTTTACTATTGACGAAGATGTAAAAGTACATCGAGGTAGCACAGAGTTAGAAGTATTTGAAGATGGATACTACTATCTCTATCCTGGTACATATGAAGTTATTATGGAGAACCAAGTAGAGGTAGGACCTGATGAAGCAGGATTTGTTATTACTCGTTCCACTCTCAATCGTAATGGGGTGTTTATTACTTCTGGCCTCTACGATACGGGCTATGCCGGAGTCATGGCGGGAGTTATGCATGTTAGCTGTGGTAGGATGCGTATCAAGCCTGGTACTCGTATTGGTCAATACTTGAGCTGGAAAGCTGAAGCCCTAAGTAGTTATGATGGTGACTATGGAAAGGATAAAGACCATGATAAGAAGTATAGCTAATGTTTACGGTTGAGATGGAGGACGATGAAACCTCTATAACCATATTAGATAATACTGGTCAGCTGGAAGATGTCAATGCATTATTGTATGATAACTTTTGTCATATCAGACAATGGAACGAACGTAAGAAATGTTTTGATGTAGTTTCTTTCACACCTGAAATGTATTTGAAGCTAATGAAGGCATGGGAAGCACCTACTGGAGCTTTTGATATTGTCCTCAAGGACTATTGACGCATCTGGAATATCCAAACAAAGAACACTAGTATACAAATAGCTATACCTGTTAATGTCAAACCAACTATCCATTCTATTATAGCTTGCTTACGTTCTTCTGCTTTATAGATAGCTTCTTTACGTTCATTACGCATTCTTGCTTCTATGCCCACAATCTCTTTCCAGGCTGATGGTCCATACACAAAATTGATATGAGACCGTAATTCTTCACGCATCTCCTTTGCTTTTTGTTTGTGACCCCACACTTCCAATGCATTTTGTTCTATTTGACTAGAGCCAAATACTCTTTTAAATAGAGGTGGATTTTCTGCTTGTCTATGTGCAAAATCTAAATCACTCATAGAAGTTGCCCATTGGTTTAGAGTACCAGCCATGTCGGATAATTCCTTACCCGTGTTGATAGCTTTCCTCAATCCTTGGTAGGCAGCTGTAGCCATACCAATAGCACTTACTGGATCGATCATATTAGTTTCCCTTCATTCGCTATATTTATAAAAAAAAGTTACTTTAATCGAAATTAACTGTTGACTTCAGTACTACAATATAGTATAAAGAGGGTATAGAAAATGAAACATGAAGGAATTAAAAAATGATGAATGCAGTAACAGGAACAGTTTATTCAGGTAAGAATGAAACTACTCTTTTGGACCTTGGCTTTGACGAAGGTGATCTTTTTGTAACATTTAAGCAAGCTATTAAACTTGATGGTATTTCAGGCAAAGCTCTGAAAGGTATTAAGAAAGCTGCTACACTAGTACGTTTTAGTAAGACTGAAAAAGAAACTGATGAAAATGGCAGAACAGTAGCTAGACCAATTTTCTTTTCAGTTTTTGATCTTAACGAAGTTATGGCAAGGAAGGTGTCATAATGACTATGAAAATTGAATGGGGTTGCACACCCACAACTAACAGACTTCGTGATAAGCTTTCCGGTCTGGATCATTTTCCAGATCAAGGAGAGTGTCCTAAAAAGTACACAGCTAATAAAGAGCTTGAGCGTTTCCGTAGAGCACAGAATGTTGTACACGATATCTTCAACAACGGTTTGATGAATCGTGGTAAGCAGCTTAAGATCTTAGGTCTTAGAAAAAGTGATATGCCTTTTCCAGATGATTACAATTGGAGAGGCAATTGGGACCGCATTGAAGAAATGGTTGAAGAGAAGTTTACTCCAATCATAATGGAAGCTGCTAAAGAACAAGGTTTAGTAAGAGGTCGTTACTGCGAGGAGGAATTATTTTAAAAATTATACCCTATGTATAAATACAATCATTAGGTTTTGAATGAAAGCGGAGATTGCTGATGGAAATTGGTATTATAACTTTTTTATTTTTTCTAGGAGCTGTAGTATTTTGGAACTACACAGAAACACAAAATATAGATGTTAAGCAAAGTCAGAATCTGAATGAAGTTAGAAAAATACTGTACGATATACATAAACGAGTTGACCTTTTAACTCAAAAGGTTGATGCTTTGGAAGAGTCAATTGTAGAGGAGAATGAAGATGAGCAATCAACGTAATGGTAAGTGGAAGCCCGCAGCAATGTCTGATGGTAGTACGGATATGAAACTTCGTAACTTTTTTCGTACTGCTGCTAGTGTATTAGAAAGCGAGCCAGACGCAGCTTTTTACTTTGAGCAAGTGATGGAACACATTACTAAAGGTGGGAATATCATGACTGAAGACCCTGTCGCTGTTCGTCGTATCTTAGGTGCTTAACTCTTCTTTGCAGACTCAGTTGTACTCTTACTTTTAGAGTACGCTTGAGCACCAAAGAAAGCTGCCACAAGTCCTGCAATAGCGACAAAGTAAGTTGGAGCAATATCTGCAATCAATTGAGATGCTTGAGCCAGTCCAAATATCGAAGTCGCAAGGATTGTGAATGGATATAATAACATACCCCAAAGCGCAAACCAGGCCATGGATCTAATCTGATCTTCTTTTTTATCTTCGTTATCTTGCATCTTACGTTTGTGATCAAACTCAGCAATCTCTTTTGCTCGAGCCATCTCTTCATCAGTAATGATGCCATCTCCATCAGTATCCAAATGAGAAAATATTGAATCTGGTTCTAGAGTCTTTGCAGCTGCCATTAGCTCAACTTTCTTTTAATCCATAATACTAATGCATATACTGCAATAGCATAAACAGTCGCAATACCTATATCTACCAAATGTTCTCTCATGTGATAGATGAATTGTATTCCAGCTTGTACATCTCCTTCAGCCATTATTCAGACTTCCAGATTGTCCAAGCTCCATAAACTATTGCAAGGCCTGCTGCAATCTTGGCTAGTGGCGCTAAAAATAAAACCATAAGGCCTAGTGCTACTAACGCCGCACCATCCCAACTAGTTCTCTCGTTCATTCTACTTTTTATCCAACGCATCTAATCTCCTTTCGATCTCATCGATCTTTTTGGTTATTTTTGGATACTTTTTTCTCCAGGCATCTTCAGATTGTTGTAACCAAGTCCAGCCCCATCTATCAATAAGATAATCTAAGACCTGGTCTAGTTTAGCATAACAATAGATGCCTGCATGAGTGTCTTTAAAATATGCTAAGAATGCCGCACCTGCTAGTGCACCAACAATACTTGTGTATATCCACAATGTATCATCAAACAATCTATCTATCATTAAAGATCCATTTTAACATTATATTCAACTTTATTATGTTCAATTAACCACTTTCTGTTTTCTATATGAGCAGCTTCTATCTCTTCTTTAGATCCACCCATATAAACAACTGCATGATGCTCTTCAATAAGTACTTCTGTTAATAGTCTTGGTTGTCCCTCAAATTCTTCAACAATAAAGTCTCCAAGGATACGACCAAACTTTCCCTTCATGTCTTCGCCGTCTTTATTAATTTGAGTTTTAAGAATAGCTTCTTCCCCTAACAATTCTTCCACTCTTGCTTTGGCAGCATTACCAAATACTTTTTCTGTGTCATCACTTGTTCTTGATTCTGGAGTATCGATTCCCATAATTCGTACTCTTTCATCTTTCATTATAATTCCAAAACCTAAATCAATGTCAACATCTACTGTGTCACCATCTATTACTTTTACTACTGTAGCTCTATATTCGTACATTTATCTCTCCAAATATTTTACGTAATTGTTCATGCCATGATCCCGAGCGCCATCAAATGGTTGTTTATTTCTCCATGCAGCAGCTCTACCTCTCATACCATCTTTCATTCTTTGCCAACTAGACATCTTTCTTATATTACCATAATGGTTTATATATCTTAAAGTTCCATGATGTTTATATCCCATCACAGCAAAAGGAACTTTAGGAACTATATCGTTATTATTTACATGCCTCAGATGCGGAGTCTTGAAGGCTTTAACAAAACTTCTTGTACCAGCTCTTGGAGATCCGTAAGTATATAGACAAGTTACTCCTTCAAGTCTAGATGTAGCTAATGTTGCCATCGCTCCACCTAAAGAGTGGCCACAAATATAAAAACTCTTTTTCTTAAATCTATTAGAATGCTTTTGAACATCATCCCAAATTTTTTCAAGTTCAGTTTGAAATCCATTATGAACCCAACCTCCAGCAACGCCTCTGTCAGGTAATGCATTTAAGTCTGCTTTTATATCTGAAAATTCATTTGGCTCTGTTCCTCTAAAACAAAGAACATATTCATCTTTGTTCCAACATGCATGAGCTTGAGCTCCATTACTCTCAAAGAATTTATAATTCCCAAATCCTAGAGCCTTGTATGCTACTTTTGCTTGTTGACCATCTTTATATGCAATCTCTGCCATTTGAGCCATGAGATGAGCTTTATCTTCCAACCATACTGCTTCTGCCATTTATTTTCCTCATATATAAATAAAAGTGTTGACCTTTAAACCTATTTATGGGATAGAGGTATTTGAGGCATCGTTATGAATAAAAAAACTATAATATTAATTTTAAGTGGATGGATAAATGCTATGACCCTAGGAACAATCCTAGCGTTGGTTTTAAACACAGGCTATGGACCAGCGTTAGATAAAAAAGAAGTTGAATGTATGGCCAAAAACATCTATTATGAAGCTAGAGGTGAACCAGTAGAAGGACAAGTGGCAGTGGCTCATGTTACAATGAACAGAGTAAATGAAGATCAATGGCCAGGAAATATTTGTTCTGTAGTATATGAATCTAAACAATTCAGCTGGACATTTAAAGTAAAGAATCAAACTCCGAGAGATCTTAAATCATGGAAGACTGCTGTTACTATTGCAAGAGACGTTATCATAGGTAATACAACAGATCCTACTCTCGGTGCTCAATTTTATCATGCTGGATATGTAGATCCATCGTGGAACAAAGAGATGGAAGTTAGTAAAGTAATAGGATCACATATTTTTTATAAATGGGATGGAACATGGGATGATGGAACAAGAGCTGCCAATTGAGTTAGAGTGTTGGTTACTAAAACATGGTATACTACCAGTTGAATACTTACCAAGTAAACCAGATGTAGTCTGGCCAGAAAAAAAAGAAGAGTTAACTAAAGTATCCAAAGGATGGAAGCCCACTTATGAAGGAGAACAACCCCCATTCTGATATGTTTATATCTCCTTGTAAGAGTATATGCAAACTAGTAAACAATGTCTGTATAGGTTGTGGCCGGACCACAGAAGAAATAACTAAATGGCCAAGAATGCATTATCATCAACGGATGAAAATTATGAAGAGGCTGGGATATGGAAAAAGAACTTCAACACAAAATAGAATGGCTAGAGAAAAGACACAAGGATCAGGAAAAGATAGTAGCTCAACTTGAGAGAGATCGTCAGTCAGATCGAAGTTCAGAATTACAAGCTACAATAAAAGAAGCAAAAAAAGAAAAATTAAAATTAAAAGATCATATAAGAATGTTCCATGAATTACACGCTATTCCAAAGACACAATAAATATTATTTGTATGATGAAAATAATACTTTAATTTTAATCACAACTCTGAAAAGATTGGCAGTGAGAATTGTTAGAGAAAAAGAATTTATTATTCTAAGGGATTAAAAATGAAAAATGAAAAAAAACTATGGAAGAAAGTAAGAAAAATGGATTTAGGTAACCCTACTATAACTGCCTTAGTAGGCTTGGTAATATTTTATATTGGTTTAAAGACATTCTCAGGTGGCATGAAGTCAATGGGAAATATGGATCATCTACAATTCTTTTTAGGTAATCCAATCTATATGTTTCTGGGTGGAATAGTGATGACACTCTTATGGCAATCATCATCACTATCAACTACAGCAATCATTGCCTTAGTTGCCTCAGGAGCATTGCCTCTCCCAGCTGCAGTTGCAGCAGTACTTGGAGCTAACATAGGAACGACAGGTACTATATGGTTGGCAGGCTTCTTTGTATCAGATGGCATGCCCAAAGGTGACACGTTACGAATAGCCATGGCACACACTGGTATGAATCTTATGATGGCAATAATGTTATTACCTTTTGTAGGACACATAGCCAAGTTCCTTGGTAAGTTTTGAAGTGACTTTAAAGGCATACAAAAATAATTTAAAATACACAGTTGACTATTCAACCGTACTCCTTTATAAGTATACTTTGTAGGCGGTTGAGGATATACAGGACTCGGGTGCAATTCCCGACTCCTCCACCATAAACACATTGGAAAAAATATGTTAAGTAAAAAATGCAAATTGCATATGGACGAAGCTGGCATGACGAGATGGCAACATTTCAAACATGCTATGTGGATATCTTGGCAGTTGGAAAAAGCAGCATATGCTTGTTTCTTTCATGGATTTGCTCCACGATGGTTTACAACATATGCATCTGATAAATGTAAAGAAGTATTAGAACATGCCCGAAGACAAAAAGATAATTGATATAAAAAACGATACTAATGAATTTGAATTAGCACTAAGAATACTTGGTAATGAATTTGTTGGGATAAGATTAGCATCAACAAACGCAAGTGGTAAAATGATTTTGTGGGCTGTGTTACTTCTATTCTTTACATTCATGACTATGGAAATGTTTGGTTTCAATGAATACTTCACAGGTATAAGTTCTGATGAAGAATTCAGTAGTGTGTTTATGGGGGGAGAGTTAGGTTCGACTGGTATTTGAGTCTACGAACAATAACTGCAAACAATAACTTTGCACCATCTGGTTATGCGCTAGCCGCGTAACACAGGGGGTGGCCACTACCTAGCAACAGAAGTGTGGCGTCAAACAATTAAGGGGACAACTTATGGAAATCTTAAACAAAGTAAGGTCATGGGCAGGAGCATTAGCTGATGTTGGACTAAGTGTAGCCGCACTAGCCATCGTCATGGAAGTTCTTGGACTGGGCAATATGCCATTCATGCCACAAGGTATGAGCGTAGTTGATAACGTAACATCTATGCTTGGATCATTAGGTTCTGAAGGTATTATGGGCTTAATCGCTGTTTGGGTTCTATATGAAATCTGGAATCGTAAATAAAAGGAAACAAACTAATGAAATTTATCGTAGCTACAGTAGCAGCTTTCACATTGGCAGCATGCATGAGCGAAGAAGCTGAAGCAGCTGAAATCGGAGCCACAGGTATTTCTTTGGGAGCTGAACTAGATGCAGCTTACAATGCAGATGCAGAAAACATGAACATCACTTTGACACCAGAAGCTGGTATCGAAAAGTGGGGTTGGGGCTTCTCAGCTGGTTTACCAGTAGAGCTATATGACGACTCAATCACATTGTGGGATGAAAAACCTACAATAGAATTAGACGCGTCATATGGAATGCAGCTTTGGGGTCTTAGCGCAGAACTCTATGGTGAGACTGGCTATGACTTAGAGTCAGAAGGATGGAGTGACGTAGTAGTAGGTACTCGTTTTTCATTCTAAAACTCTACTAAATAGTATCGGGTTGTGACGTAATACACACGCGCGGGGCCATGGTTAGCTCCGCTTTTCTTTAAAGGAGATTGATTATGAACTTTGGATACTGGACTGGACAAATACTATTGTGTATGATAGGAGAGCCTCAAACTTTTGAATCATGTGTATTGATTAGAAGTCCTACAGCTTTTCCCACAGAAGAGGTTTGTCAGATGAGTATTGTGGATCAAATAAAAATGATGCCGTCAAACGACTTCCTCCGTAAATTAGAAATTGTAGACATAAAGTGTGTGGATTGGTTACCTAAAAGTATCGATGCTAATGTTTAATAGTTATTAACTATATCACATATTTCTTCATACGTTTGATCAAATATACTTAACTTAAAAAGAATTCTTTTTAAAGGTCCATTTCTGACACTGTGTTCTTTTGTTACATTTAACACACATGCATTATATTTGTATTCAACTCCTTCCACATTCACCGGAGCATTTTGTTGATCGTATAATAAAATATTAATACTGCAACTTGTTCCATAATCTATGTGAGGCACTAAATAAGTATATGGATCAAGAGTATAAAATCTTGGTTTAGCTACAATGCCCATATCATTACAAATGTTATTTACATAATCAAAGTCAGGAACTTGCTTTAACATAAAACCTTCATGTTTACCTCTAGGATCTTCATAAGTTTTAAATTCATCTTTAATCCTTTCAAATTCTTCTTCTAACATTTGCAAATTAAACATTGTAGGTTTAAATTTATTTATGTGGTGATTTCTTATTGTCATTTTTACCTCAGAGGCTGTTATGAGAATCGAAACAATAGAAAAAGTAATTGTTCCTTTTAGAGCTCCGGAAATTCAAAAGGCGATTGTTAATTATGACTTAAACGAATATTTTTATTTTGATCAACTATGGGATGTAAACAAAAGATTTGATATCATAGATAATTTTAATAAAACTTTTTGCGAGTGGGTCACTTTTGATTTACCAGACTATAATTTATATAGTACATCAGGTAGTACCGAGGCTATAGTATATTGTTTACTTACAGCTAAATTTAAATCAAAAAAGATAGCTATGATTAAAGATGATTATAGATGGTATCCATTGATATGCAAAAACCTTAATATAGATTTTGATATAATCTCAGAACCAAGTCAACTTACATCAGAGCACATTTTTGTCACTAGTGTACCATTCTGTAAAAATGGATTAGTGTTAGATTTACAACTACTCTTATTAGATTATTGTGAACAAAAAAAGATTGAAGTGTGGTTAGACTTTGCTTACTATGGCGCTGGCAAGTTAATAGACGTTAATATTACAAAAAATGTTAGAAATATATTTTTCAGTTTTTCTAAAAATTTTGCTCTTGCTTTGAATAGAATAGGTGTGTGGTTAACTGAAGCTAGACCAATTGATAGAATAGTTTTAAATAATGTTGCCTATCTTAATCTTGGCAATATGGGATTAGTGACTCATTTGATGAAAGAATTTCAACCAGACTTTTTATGGAATAATTATCGAAAGCTACAGCTCTCTGTTACAAACTCTCCAACAGATATTATATGTTTATCTGAAGAAGGATGCATAACTAAACTTCTTCTTGATAAGGTAAAGGAAGACTATCAATATTTTTGATTGGGGTCCAAGTAATCCAATGATAGTCTTTGGGTTTTGCATTATCAAAAGTGGCAAATTTTTTTAATTCATATCTCCAAGGATAGCTAGTAAATTTTATAGCACCTTCGCAATACTTTTTTACAAATAAATGAGAATTAAATTCCCTGCTTACAAAAGCGTAATTAAAATTACAATTATCAAGAACAAAATGAAACTGTTGAGTCATCATAGTAAAAATAGTATCTGGAATTATTCTCAATCCCTTAGTTCTTAATTTTTGGTTGACTAATAATCTTGTAGTTAATCGAACTCCATTTTTATAGAATGGCCTTGTAAGTATTGTACTAATATCCATTGGAATTCTATTTTTATAAACTACGCTTACAGCCAAAGTTTCTTCTTGCAAAAACTTTTCTTTAGTATAATTATTAGCTAGTCTTCCTGGGTTTGATTGTTCTTGTTCTAATAATTCTTCCACTTCATCTTGTATAGTGTAGTACTTGTCAATAGGAACTGTGACATATTTGTAATCATCCATATGCTTGTTTCGCTGATGGAGGATAAACATTTATAGAATCTAAATTATTTTTTATAAGATCTCTAAATTTTTTATTGTGCAATCCTTGAATTCTTAAATTGTATCTTGTTACGTTACTATTATTTTTAGTACCATGTACTCTTGCTTGATTGCATACAATGATACTACCTTTTTCATAAGGTAGTTTTTGATTATCATGATATGCTTCAAGTCCATCTGGACAATTTAATTCAATAAG
>Ga0209336_10000593_pt1 | contig 18501 bp, 16 predicted proteins | sample LinPmetageLP32_FD_184042 | JGI IMG/M metagenome (GOLD analysis project Ga0209336, IMG submission 184042) | Marine viral communities from the Pacific Ocean - LP-32 (SPAdes) (version 2) | ecosystem: Environmental > Aquatic > Marine > Oceanic | place: Pacific Ocean | collected 2009-08-23 | reverse complement strand
ATCACTATCTAGTGCTATATATATTTTTTCCACTTTAGAAGAAACAATTTTCTTCATTAGATTAGTTTGTATATTTTTTCCTAACAACGGGATAGCATTTCTTTTGATGGCTATGGCGTCGAATGGTCCTTCGCACAATACCAACGGGCTATTCCAGTTTATAAACATTTCAAATGGCACAATATCGCGAGACACTGATGGGTTTTTATATTTCCTATAAGGATCTTTTTCGAAACTACGGGCTGTAAAATAATTAAGGTTACCCTTATCATCATAAGAAGGAATAATAACCATATTTTTATATTCTCCATTTTCACAATATCCCATATGATATTTAATCATATCCTCTATAGTAACTCCTCTATTTTTTAAATAAATAAGAGCATGCCTCGCCATTAAACTGGTAGGTTTATCTATAAATGGGATATATTCTTTAGGTAAAAATAAATCATTTTTTACTACGATTTCATCGACAAATGATCCTTGAGGGATTAATTTTTTAGCTTCATCAATCTTATTATACGCCTCCATTTTTTTAAGGAGACCTGGGATGGTTTTTCCTCTAGTGTTACATACCCAACAATGCCATGGGTTATGGCCTTTTTTGTTTTCTGTAAAGTTCACCTCCATTTTAGGTTTATGGTGTTTACAGAAAGGACAGTGGTAAGCATAATTACCCCTGGATGTCGATTTACCCTTACCTAGTACAGAATCTATTAGAGTTACTAAAAGATGATTAATCATTACAACAAATATACGATGTAGGATTTAAAAAGCAAAGTCGTTTGTAAAAAACTTTCCTAATATATTATCATTATAATACTCTTCTGGGTTTTCTAATACTTCGTAACAGAATAAGTATTTAGTCTCTAGGTATGTAAGATGCTTCTTATGAAGAGCAATTTCTAAAATTTGTTTATCCAAATCTTCCAGCGTAACTTCTCCTTCAGTTAATTTACGTTTTAATTCGGAATTCGATCCTACATATTTTTTCCAATCACTTTCTTTTTGAACAATTTTATAAGATTTTCTCCTTCCCCTTCCAGTTTGTTCGGAAAGTTCTACTTTAGTTAATTTTTTCTTGTGATTGTGGTATAATACCTTTTTACCTATGTATTTTTTACCATCGGGGGTAGTTACTTGATAAACAAACCCAAATGTGTCGGGGTGAAATTGAGATATGTCTGTAATTTCTTTTCCATTATATAACCAATTCATATTTTTTTTAAAATTTCATTTCTACTTTAAAGAGTAGAGCTTTTTCAAAACTATTTTCTGTGGGTTGGTCCACCTTTGCAACTGCCAAACAATCACCATTATCATTATAAAATCCTATAGTAGTAATATATGTTCTAGGATTATCAGTAAAATCTGAAAATCTTAAATATCCATCTTCATTTGAAAATGAAGGATTTGTTGAATAATTAAACTCTCCGGGGTTTATTCTGATGAAGGAGTTAGTAAAGGTTATTGTTTCTTCACTGCAACCTTTAATTCCCGTATTAACTGTAAGACTAGTAGTACATATTGCTACACCTATATCTGGGTATAAATAGTAATCACTACCCCCAGCGGATTTAAATTGTCTTCCTGCTTCAGTAAATGTTAAAGATCCTGTGTCTATACCATTTCCTGCTATACTAAAGGTTCTAGGGTTAATAGATTCTTTAAATTTATTTCTAACTAAAGTAACAGCATTAAAAGTATCACCTACTGGTAAGTTAGAGGTTGAATCACCTTGAATAATATTAGCAAATTGTCTATATACTCTTTGGGCTCCTGTTACAGCACCCCCAATATCTGCAGCTGTTACTGTGTAATCAGTAGTATTTACTAATACACCTCCAAAATCGGCACCCGCAGGTTCAACTGTTGGAAAAGAACCTACTACAATATCATCGCTATTTAAATTTTTAAACATAATTATCTATCTAATCTAATAATAAAATTAGTGTCAGTAAAAGGATTTAATTGAACAGGTTGACCCAATTTAGCTACCATCATTAATTCTTGGTTTTCATTATATAATCCAATAGTAGTAACATAAGGCATAAAATCAGGGCTGTCAATAATAGCCGGATCATAATCTACATTTGAAGCAGATAATAAAGTAGGATTTAAAGTATAATTAAATTCATTAGGACTAGCAGTACATTTATATTGGGTAGAATATATTGTGTAGGATCCTGAGTATGATACTGAAGGGACAGATATGGGGGATGATCCATTTCCATTTGTACCTGTTGTTACTATTATTCCTTGATCATAAAGAATATTACCAACAACATTCCCTGAGTTTGTAAGATTACCATTGGCATCATCTATAGCTGTTGTTGATGCAATTGAAACAGTTCCGGGAATTATAGACTCACCAAAATCTGCTACGGGAATTGAATAAACTTTGATATCCTTATCAGTACCTACAGGAAAATGTCTTCTATATGTAAAGCTACCTTGAAATGAAGGATCAAATCTACTAAATACTCCTGATGTAGTGTTAGTAATAGTTCCTACAAGAGCATTATCAAATATACTTCCACTAGAAATATAATTTTGAGAAATGAAAGCTCCATAAAATAATTGACGAGCAGAAGCATAAACTAAAGCAGGATTATTTAACCCTGTATTGGATCCTATATCTCCTCTATTTAATTTAGTATTAATATCAAACGAATCCCCCGCACTAACAATAGCAGCAGTAGTTTTACTATACTTAGTTTGTATAGGGGTTACCCTAACATCATTTCCAGATAATTTTTTGAATACACCCATTCATTTAGAAATCTAATTTAATTCTAATAAGAGCTTCTTTAGTAAAATCTTTCTTTAAAGGTTTAGATAATTTTGCAACTGCTAACAAATCACCGTTGTCATTATATAAACCAACTGTAGTAATAAATGTTTGAGGAGCAGTTATAAAGTCAGTGTATCTAACACCTCCTGTAGTAGAATCAATAAATGTTGGGTTTTGTGAGTAATTAAACTCAGCATTTCTAGCTCTAATAAACACATAATTAGAAGTAATTACTTCTTCACTGTCTGCAGTAACATCACCACCACTAAGATTTGAACCAGGTATTGTTGTTCCTCCTGCAATTAAGGCTGTTCCTATATCAGGGTATAAAAATAAATCATTCCCACTATTTTTAAACTGTCTTCCGGCATCTGTAAAAACTACATCCGTAGATCCCGTAGCAACAAATGTAGGCTCTGCTGCAGTTTCATCACTAATTTGTGCATTAATTCTAAAAGTAGAAGGTAAAATAGATTGTTTGTATCTTTGTCTATCTATTACTATGGCTACAAATGATGTTCCAACTGCTAAATCACTTTCAGCACTTCCCTGTATTAAATTAGCAAATTGTTTATAAACTGCTTGACTTCCAGATACGGGACCATCTTTTTTTCCGAATGCTACTGCTAATTCTCCTCTTCCGTCTGTTCCATCATAAGCTTTAAAATAGTTAGCACTTACCCCTGAGTTACCTGCAGAAGTGCAAGTATTAGTACTACTTCCCCCTGCAAATGCAGGTGCTACTATAGCATCCGTGCTTATAAGAAAATCTTCTGGCTCTAATCTTTTAAATGACATGCTTTATATATTATTGAGTATTCTTAGTAATAGTAACAGGAACAGTTGCTCTAGCACCACTGTCTCTACCTACTACTAATAATGAAGTAACGATTGAAGTAGCAGATGAACCAAATAAAGTATTAACAGTAGTAGCTCGTAAATTAACTGTAGTACCTATTACTGTTTTCTGGGTTGCTGCTCCTAATGTTTGGGTAGCATTTAGATTTTGTGAGGCTTGAGTATTAACTCCAATACCTTCAAATGTAGACATAGTTCTAACATCTGCTATAGTAACAGTATATCCACTAGATTCAAATACTTGGTTATTACCTAAGTAATTTAAAGTTTGAGGAGTCAAAGATAAAGTAGCTCCTTGTTTTAAGGTAATTGCTGTGTAACCTAAATCTAATACAGGCATTTGAGAAGTACCTCTAGGTAAAGTAGTTAATTTATACCTTAAATTTTGTGTTGCTTTGGGCATTGCCTCTAATAAAGGCATATTTTCAATGTTCTTTCCGAAGAAAGCAGAACCTGAAGGGGAAGTTGGGTCGTAGAGAGAATAATCTACTTCATCATCAGATAAGGCAAATTGTGTAATTTTAAAAGAACCATCACCTCGTGCTAATAGTTCTCTTCCTCTATCTGTTAAGATAGCGTCTACTGTTATTACTGCGTTATTTAAATATCCCATTGTTGTATTATTTATATGTAATAAATATTATATTTTTTAATTTGTTATGATTCCTGACTGCTTTAGTTCAAAAATTAGTGTATTTGATTTTTCTTGTAAGGTTGTACTTGGAAACTGGGGGGTAATTAATCCTGTAAATTTTTGGTTTGTACCTGACTCTGTATTTTTCTTAACATCTAAAATAATAAATTGACCATCTTCTACTACACGATAAATAACAAAATTATCTACTACAGTTCCATCATCAATATGTCCATCTAATAGTAATTTTAAAACATTACCACCTGAAATTACTTTAAGGATTTGGAAGGTTTTTGTTTTAGAAAATTCAAATCTAATAAAATCCCCAGGTTGGGGAGTAAATGTTTTTTGGATTGGATTAAAACCAAATCTCTCCCAAGTCTGTTTATCAAGTCCTGATCCTAAGCTGCTTGAAATTGAGTTAGCAGCATTTATTATATTATAACTTTCAGCCCCAGGATTAACTTGGACATAATCTCCTCCATAAAATAAAGATAAAGGAGTTGATGCTGTTATAAAAGATTGTTGTTGGCCAAAACCATCTGTTAGGGAAGAAGTAAAATTATTATATCCTATCCAATAACTTCCTGTATTATTATAAACTGATTGACTTGGGAAGGTACCTCCACTACCTGTGGTAAAGTAACTTGCTGTTACACCAGTAACACCATGAAAGAAATTTGCCCCTTCAGGGGTTTCTTGGTTTACTATTAAATAACCCCCAAAATAACCATATTTTCTGTAAGTTAGATCATTCCTCCAGTGATTTAAACTAGCTGTAAAATGATTTGCAGTGTCTACGTTTGGGATAGTTGCTGAGGATGAAAGTTCGTTTGGAAGAACAATTTCTGTGTAAAGTTTATCCGATGGTTGGACTGAGAAATATTCGCTTTCAACAGCTAAATAAGCAACAGAATCAGGTTGAAAGTTAAAATCTGCTAGGACACCAGATCCCACATTTCCTCCACTAAAGGCTGCAGCTTTAACTGTATCAAGTCCTCCACCACTATCATTAGCTAAAGATAAATTACGAGTACCTATAGATTTTTGTCCTGATCCTACTAAGGTCTTAGTTCCTCCACTTTCATGATATAGGTTTAAAGTTATAGGTTGGAAAAAATTATAACCACCTCCTGTACTATTACCTCCTGATCCTCTTCCAGTACTTGTTTCTTGTATCTCTCCCCCACTACCCCCTAATTGAACCGCAGAAGCGTATAAATCAAAAACACTACTACTTGCAATATTAATACCAAATGCTCCTTTTATTTTTATTCTAGTATTACCTTGGAATGATCCTGTATCAATACGAACTTCATTAAAGTAATTCTGGCTAAAATTAACAATACCCGGGGGTGGGGATCCTGCAGGGTTAACCCCGGATGTAGCAAGGGGAGTTACTGCTGATCCTGTGTCAATTTGGTTAGCATCAAAATATTGTCTAAAGGGAGTTGTAGAATTTGACTCAGATACTGTAGAATTTGCCCAGGAATTTCCTGTAAATGGTATAGTACCAGATTTAGCGTAAGCTAAATTCATATTTTGGAAACCTATAGATTTATTTAACCATACGTAATAAGTGAGGACTTCAACCCCAGGAGCGGCTCCTAATTGACCTTTGAGTTGAAAACTCATAGTAGTTACATAATCTAGAGGACCAATTCCTATTTGGGTGCCTGCTATAGGTTCTACTGATCCCACTGCTGTTATTTTGTGTGTTCCTGCTAATTGATTATTCAATACCGTACCTTGGTCTACTCTTACTACTGCATTTTTTTGTCTTTCAAAATTTTGAGTAACATTAGCTAAAGATACACCATCTCCTGAAGGTTTAGATACATTTAATTGTGAGTCACACAAATAACTAATTTTGAACTGGGTTTGATCTATTATTTCGGGGGTAGTATCACCTGCTTCCTCAATAATAAGAAAATACTCTTGATTTTTTTCAGCTACAGGAAGTCCTCCTAAAATACCATTGATGTTAATCCCAGAATGATCTCCATCCTCTAAAATAGAAATAATATTTTGTTGAACAGCTTGAGCACTTAAGGGAGTTTGATCCTCTTGTGAACTATTTAATGCTGCTGGATCTGGGGAAGTTGAAGTAGCCATATATTAATATTTCGTATATAAATACATATAAATTTAATTAATTATTAAGGTGTAAAAGCATTAGGTGCATCTTGTGGGAATTGAGGGAATGAAGGTCCAGATGAAGAAATAAATGGATCAACTCCAACAGATTCCGAAGTAAATAACACACTTACATCTTCAATAGCTTTTATTATAGGTACATTAAAATCTATAGAAGTATTTCTAACTCCATTATATCTAGAATTTTTCCAAAAATTAGAAGCATAATTAGAATCTTGAACTGCTGCGTAAGAAGCACTTCCATTATATATAGATTGAGATATATTTGAAGGTAAATTAATAGGGTTAATTGAACTTGAAGCAGAAGGAGAATAATCTATATCTAAGAAAAATTTAGATTTTCTAATTCCTGCATAATTAACCAACCCAGCTTGGGGGTCAAATGAATTTCCTATAAGAGGATTAAAATCATTATAAGCCCACTCTCCAGGACTAAAATCTGTTGCTAAAGGATTCCAGTTAGCTATAAACGTAATATTAGAACTAGTAGAAGCAAATGTATTATCGAATCCTGTGGGGTTATCTAAGATAGGATAAGCAACATAAGTACTTCCTGCAGCGTTATTAACGATAGTTGGGGTTCCAACTGTATACGAAATTATGGTAGTACTAATTTTAAATGTTAAACTACTACCATTACCTAACAATAATTCCTCGGTAATATTAGTAGAGGCACCTACTTTTATATAAATAATACCATCACCCTGTAAGCCATATATTAAAGCATCACTTGCATTTAAAAAACCTACTATACCTGTAATGTTAACTTTACCTAAACTTCCAAAACTATTACCTTGGGGGCGTTTATAAGGGTTATTTCTATTATTATCTGTTCTTATAACCCCTGCTCCATCATTACTAGATCCAGTATTTAACTCTCTTATAAGATAATTATCAAAATTACCTACTCCTATTCCTAATTGTTGATATATCCCATTATAAAGTTCTTCTTGCCCTGTGTGGCTAATAGTAAAGACTCCATCTAACATACTTGCTGTAGGATATCCTAAGGTAGGGTTAGAGTAAGATTGAATATTAAACATGGATTCATTCCATGTTTGCACTACACCATTATAAGGGGTTTTAATGTCATATTTACTCCAATCTGTTGTGCCCGAAAATGAATATCTATTTAAAGTATTAGTACTTCCACCAGGACCCCCAGGGTATTGATAAGCTCCATCTTTAGCTGCTAATAATTTTAACCCCGGAGCACCTGCTCTAAGGGTATAATCTCCTATAGATCTAATAATAGGTTGGGATGTTCCAAAATCATATCCCTCAGTAAGGGCAGAACCACTAATGTTAGTAGTACTAAAAGATTGTTTAGATACTTGGGGTGGTCTTTGTCTTTGTCTTTCTTTAATAGTAGGTTTAATTGTTACTCCTGTTGAAATACTTGTTCTAACAGGAACAAAATCCTTAACCATATTAAATAAAGAACTATCTAAAAATTTAACATATCTAATAAATGCTGCTGTATTCCAAGTTATGGTTTGTGTAACAGCAGAATCACCACCAACAAATTTATCCCCATAATAATTCATATTAGACCCAAAGTAAAAATCTTCAAAGTCTGGGAAAAGAAAGTCTAAGGGATCAAATGAATTAAAAGTATTTTCATCATGATAATTTGAAGGTGAAAATCCTACTTCTGTATAATGTAAACTTCTATCATAACTTTCACTTACAACAGAGTTATTTTGTTGAACTCTAACTAAAGGAGAAAGAAACTTAGGAGGAATATATCCGGTTCTTTCTGGTGGGAAAGTAGCACTTTCACTAGGGAAAAATATTGAGGCAGAAGTATCTACGGCAGGTAAATCATAAATAGTACCTTTACCTTTGATGTCATACTCTCTAATCTTTAATACTTCTTCAGGAATACCAAAACAAGTAATTAATGTTCTTAACCCTGCTAAAGAACCTTTTTGTCTTAATAATAAAGGTAAATTATGATATATTCTTTTATAAATTTCTTTATTTACATCTTCTACAGGTACTATATCTGTAGATGCTGTTTCATAAGTAGTAACATTAGTTTGCCCATCCGGCATAGTAGAAGGGGTTCTGGTTCCTACTAAAGAATCTACAAGATCATTAGAAGTAAAGTTACCTGTGTATAAGTTAATACCCATAGATTTGATAGCTTCTCCTACTAAATCTTTAGAAATGCCAAAATCTAATCTATTATCACTATCGTATCTATTAGTTATGTCTTGAACATAAGTAAATAAAGTATCAAAATGTTGGCCTACCATTTCTACAAACTTCTTATAAGGTTCGTTTGTAGGATCTTCTAATAAATACTCAGGTATAGTATATACTAAATTATCTAAATTTTCACTATCATAAACTGATCCTGAAAGGGATGATGAAGCTAGCCAATTTAAGCCTGCTGTGCTTCCTGTAGATACTAATGTATAAGGTTTAGAGGAGTTGGATTTAGGGTAAGGTTGGGGGTTTGAATTTCCATCATAGGCACCCGAAGTATAATATAAAAAATATTCAAACCCATCAAAATTATTAATAGTAGTAGTAATTCTATTTTCAATATCATGTCTACTTGAAGAATTAAAGACCCCACTTCCTGAAGAAATAAAAATTGATCCTGATAAATGTTCTATTAAACCTACTTTAGTATTAAAATTCTTAACTCTTTCATCAGCAGATGAAAAATGAACAAAATTATTAAAGTTAGTATAATCTATATTAATCTCGACCCCTTTTTCATTTAAAATGCTATCTAGTTGTCTTCTAGAGGATGTAGTAATTCCCGATAAATTTTGTAAGTCTGTAAGACTAGTAAGTTTTACTGAACTGTGAACTTGGTTATTTATAGGAAGGGAAAAATTAGGACCCTTTAATACATTTCTTCGTGGAGTTGGTAAAGCAGGGGGTGCTTCGATTTCAACCTCATATGCAATAGAATCCCTTTGTTTACTAGTAACCCAACAAGCATCACTTTCATTAGCAAATGAAGGTAAGGGTTCATATAATTTTATTAAAACTGATGATTGGTTGTTAGAGTTATCAAATATAATATTAGTTACTATTGATATTCGATTTTTCCCAAAATTTAAATAAAAATCAGGATAGTAAGGGGAAACCATCTCTTCAGGAGATATTTTACCTATTCTTTCTTCTAATTCATCTTCAGTAAGAAATGAGGTTGTTAATCTAATCTCTTTTCTATTAGCTGAAATTTGTTTTAGTGAGAATGGATTTTCTACTGAAGAATCTAATTCATTATTTAATATATTATAAAATACATTATAGGATCCTACATCTATTCCTAAAGATGTAACTTCACTTTCAGGATATAATTCTAATTTATCGGCTATATCTACATCACCACTAACACCATTTCCCGTTATACCATACTTAGAATTAGGATTATAATTTAATAAATTTCCTTGTAAATCATAAACTAAAGATTCTACTCTACCATTCTTTGTTGTAAAAGTAGGATTTACTGAGATGGGTAATATAGTTCTTTCATCTCCATCTTTGTATTCTACGGGAGCAAATTGGGAAGAATCTATTATTTTTACTATAGCCATGTTTTTATATGTTAATAACTACCACCTGAGGAGCCACCACTAGTAGAACCTACTACCGTAGATTGTGCTGTAAATTGGGTTCCAGCAGTAATACCTGATTCATTTTGTACATCTTCATCTTCAACTCCTGTTGTCACCTCATTATTTTCAGATAAAGCATTTAATTCAGTATCCCTTAATTCTTTTTGGGTTTGAAGTAATTCTTCTCTTAATGAGGTAATTTCATCTAATAAAATTTGAATATTTTCATCGTTTTCCTCAGTAAATCCTATATATTCAGAACTTCTTTGAATTAAAGAAATATGGGAATTTACATTACCTTCTGCAGGTATTTCATAAAATAAAGTATTGTACAAATCAAAAAATTCTTCAACTGTTATTACATCTTCAACGGGAGGAGGTGGGGGGATAAGTTGAGTAAAAGTAGTATCAATAGTATTAACGTATGAATTTCTTACAAATCCTTGTTTACCTAATTTTATTTCTTGACTCATCCGTTAATTATTTTAAAGTAATAATTATCATCTAATATTAAGGTATTATCTTTAATAGTCGTTTTAATTAAAATTTGATAATATCTCTCAGGTTCTAAACCGTTCATATAGAGTTTAAAATAACTTCCCTCTTCATCGGCGCTGATTTGGGTGTAATTTGTATCAAAATCGATTATAAACTCGTTAGTATGTAAATCCTTAATGGCATAATACGATGTAGTGGGTAAATAGTGATTAGTAGTATAAACAGAAGCAGTTTGGTAAGTTCTAGTTGGGAATTGGGGTCTACAATTAATGTAGAATTTTTGGATACTATCTCTTCTAAAATCTCTTCCATTATTTGCTAAAGTAGCTACTAATTGAGGGGTTGAAATTATAGTACCTGTAGAAGATCCTGTATTAAAAGTAAAGTCTCTCCACTTAAATTCTAACTGTGGAGGATATATAGTGTTAGTATCTATAGAAAAATATTGAATAGTTGCGGCATCCGAAGTAACTGAATCAAATTCAGTAGCATCGCTTTGCTTTACTATAAATCCTTCATTTGCTATAGTGCCACTATTAAATAATCTAACAGCATTAGTAACATTAGCATTTATATCTTTATCACTCGAGTAATTTAATACTTGTGATTGGGTGGGATTTAATGTAGCTGAACCAGTATACCATGCTCCACCCCCGGCATTATTTGCTAAGTAAGAGGCAGTAATATACTCGGTAAATCCCGCAGTAGCCCAAGCCCCCGACCCCGAAGATAATCTATATTTCCAAGAACATCCATTTTCAGATTGGGGGTCATCTTGGAACTTCCCAGTACCCATGTTCCAAGGTTCGGCTAATGGGAATATTTCTAGAGTAGTATCAGTATTTAAACCATTAACCTCTGCTACAAAACACCTTAAATTAGATTGAAATTCTCTACTTGCTGTGAGTAATGAACCGGTTGAATCTGTTACTGAGCCACTAATTTTATTGTTAATGACATCTGCAATTTCTGTGGAAGAAAATTTTATTACAAATCTACTTGCTTGAACTGAGTCAGGGATAAAAGTAGTAGAAGACTCTAAAATAGGATCTAGTCCTGTGTTTCTAGCAGGGTATGCTGAGTATAGAGTAGCATCTTTTTCAGGAAATATTTTATAAATTGCCATATCTTAGAAGTTAGTTATTGATCCTTTTATATCTTTATTAGGGAACTTTACTTCAAATATTGAAGGATCTTGAGAAGGAAATACTGTGTTGTTTTGAGTAGCACCTCTAACATCATAGAAAAATTCAGAGTAACTTCCACCATTTTTATTAGTAATATCTACGGATTTAACTGTTTGAACACCTTCAATTCTATCTAATAGAGTATATATATCTGTTAAAAAGATAGGTTGGCTAATTTGCCATTTATCTATGTCAAAATAACTTTGTAGAGCTTTAATACATTTAGTAAGCACAACATTTCCACTGTAATTAGGCCTAGCAACTATTGAAAAGTTAACACCAATATTAACAATAAATCCATCCTTTACTTTAACAGTATCATTTACCATCTTATATTGAGATAAATAAGTACTTAGATTATTTTTAAAATTATTAGATGTAGTTACAAGATTTTTATTCCCATCATAACCTAAAACATACATATCTAATACTGCGGGTCTAACATTTGGATTGAGATTTTCAATCTTTTCAGGTTCGACATAAATTTTACCAACCGCTCCATATATTCCGGGCATGCTAAGAGCTCTTACTGTGTAGTCATCTTGAGTTACACTTCTCATCTGGGTACCAAACATTCTAAGAGCATTTTCTCTAATTTGATCGGGGGTGTCACCTGATGATCCTCCTGTAGCAGCAAAATCATTAGTACATCCTATACTATTTAAGACTGCTGTAGTGGAACCACCCGGTCCATTATCAAAAGTTACTCCTGAAGTATTTATAGAAGTTAATGTTCCTGCGGGTGCATTTGATGTTATACCTCCTCCTTTTAAGTATGTAAAAGTTAAAGTTGTGTTAACCGGGGCTGTTCCATAAGTATTAGTAAATGTAAAATTATCAGGAGCAAATGCGGTAAGGGCGTTTAAATTAGAATTATTAAGTCCTACATTAAAAGCATTTGGAACCACATTAGTATCAGTTATTCCAGGATTACCCGAACCAAATTGAATTTGAAGTTGGTTTTTAGAAATAAACCTAGTTGCAAATCTATTTTGGGTCCTAAGAAGTTTTAGTAAATAGGGGGTATCAACTCCCCCATTTCTTTGGGGTAAATAAACAGTTTCTTGTCCTAAGTAAGGTACTTCATACCATGTATTCCCACTACTATCAGTACAACTAATAATGTCAATTATGTTATCATCTTGTATATTAACTGTAGGAAATTTTTCATAGGATGAAAATGAAAATTCAACTGTTTTAGTCTCGGCGGAGACTGCAGGAATAGTTTTTTTAAGTAAATAACTTTGGGGTGAACCCGCGCTTACTTCAAACACCGTAGGAGATGCTGAACTTGATGCCGCAAAGTCAATAAAATCTGTAGTTACAAATGAGGTTTGTCCTTGAACTGAAGAATTAATAACTGTATTACTGGGAATGGTAGGGGCATAAGATAAATCGGGATTAGTACCTGCTGCCGGGACTACACAAAACACAGTTACATCAGCAACTGCCGCTCCTGTAGTTTTGGGTTTGTACCCCATCATATATGCTAATTGATATAAATTAGGGGTTTGTCTAGCGTATTGGGTAAATGTTTCTTGAATTTGGTTATCCTGGTAGAATGATAAAACATCACCTACGTAAGATGCCATTTCCATAAACATTACCCCCGGAGATGAAGGGCTAAAGTCTGTGTAAGTATCCGGGAAATAAGTTTTAGAAAATTCTATTAAAGAATTTTTAAAGTTACTGAAGTCTTTGTCAATATACCTTATATTTCTTTCTTCTTTATTATTCCCTCCGGATTGTGTTGAGGTACCCGAATTATATGCCATCGTTATTAAAATTTATTTGAATCTCATCTAGGGATTGATTTAAAACCTTATATTTAAGACTGATACTTACTAAACTATTATCTGGGATAGAATCTACTCTAAGCTCTTCAACAGTTATAGTAGGAAATAATACTGCTAACTGATCTCTTACTTGAGATTCTAAAGCTTCTAAATTTTGATTAGATATAGATTCAAATAAAGTAGCTCTTAAGTTACCTCCAAATCCAGGATTTAAATATCTTTCTCCTTTATTAGTAAGAAAAAAATTAATTAAATTAGATTTAATTTGGTCTTTAGTAATAAACGTTTGATTAAAAACAGCTTTCCCAGTAAAAGGTACAGAGACTCCCACCGCCACATCTGGGAGGGTATCTACTGGAAATTTACTAGATATTATAAAAGCCATTATTATTTATTCATTAACCCCATTATTTGGTTCATATTTAATTCCCCTTGGGGAAGATCTCCACCGGGCATAATACCTTGTGGATTAAAAGGTTGAGCAACATTTTGTGATGTAAAGTTTTCTTGCATATCACCTAATATGTTGTGATATGCTGCTCTTTTTTCTTTTGAATTCATAGACGGTCCTTCAACTACCTGTTGGGGTTGTTTACTTTCTATAACTGTTTGCTTAGGGGCACGTACTGCTTCCAAAAGAATATCTTTTATTTCTTCTTGAATAGCTTCTTTTACGGCCTGTTTAATTAATTTTTTTAAAGCGTCTTGTTTCATTGTTTATAAATATTACATTAATCTGCTCTTAAATTATCTCTATCTATAGTAAATTTAAGTTCTTCTATTAGTATTTCGGGACTAGAAGCAAATGATGATTCACTTCTTAGTACTTGTATTCCTTGTATATTTCTTGCAATAGCATATCTTTTAGGGTATTGAAAGTCCTGGCTAGTGTCCTGTTTAATTTCAAATGAGAAACCTTTATAGGGTAGAGGATTATTAGTTAAAGGATTTATAATATCTTCGGTTTGACCTGTAGAGGCATCTACAAAGGTATTTAATTCATTATTAATTTCTGCAAACGAAACAATAAAATTCCCCTCCTCATCGGTTTCTTCAGAGCATTCTTTAATAAGAAAATCTAAACTATTTAATAAATCTATTATTATTGCTAACGTTGCTCCTATAATAACAGCAGTTATTGTAAGAACATTTACAACTATACCTGCTACTTCTAATCTTCTTTTAATTACTGCTAAAGAATCTGCTATTAATCCTGAGGGTCTAGCTATGGGGGCAAATTTTAGAATTTTAAATGCTATTTTAAATCCTATTATAAGAGCAGATGTAATTTTTAAAACTGTAGAAATAGTTCTTACTATTTTATATATATTATTTAACTGTCTTACTAACTGATTTCTTTTTCTTATGGCATCTAGTATTTCTTCTTTAGAAGGACATACCTTATCATTTGAAAAGTTAATTTTTTTATTAACTATACTATGTAATACTTGGGGTCCAAACTTAGCAATTATCCCTAATATTGCAGGAATTAAAATTAGTTTAAGTTTTTCTTTTAATTGATTAAATCGAGAACTTAATTTAGCTTCAAAAGGCATTTCTTTTTTACCTAAAAACTCAATTTCAATATTTTCTACCTGTTGGATTTGTTTTTTTACTTCTGCTTCTTCTTTTTTTAAATCTATTACCATAGGATCAAGGGTAATCCTTCCTACATCGTATAAACTTATGACAATACTTTCATCCTCACTACTAACTTCAACAAATTGTTGTGTAGCCTTTAATTGTGCTTTGGATCTAGCAATACTACTTTTTGAACTTCTTCCTACTCCCGTTGCTTCTTCTCCTGTAGCTTGATTTTTTACTGTAACTTCTATTACAAAAGTATTTCCTTCTTTAGGGAGATTTTTAGTACCTACTATTGATACACTACCTGTAAAAGTACCTCCTGTTGAAGACCTAGTAACTGTTTGCTCACCTGATTTAGTTAAAGTAGGACCTATATTTTTGGAAAAGAAATCATTAGCAGATACCTCAATATAAGTTTGTTTAAAATCTATCTCCTCTCCATCCGAATATTCTATCTCAAAATTCCCTAAATCATCTACAGAAATAGAATCATAGGGGGCAACAGCCCCTAACTCAAATATAGTAGTATTTAAATTAGTATAACCTTCAGGAACACCAGGATTAGTAGAATCCTCAGGAACTGAAGGTGGAGGAGGAGGTGGGGGAAAGGAAATGAAATAGGGTTGAATTTTAGCTCTAGTAATGGGATCACCATTTTTATCTACAACTTTCCCTGTAACCTTAAATTGGTTAGACTTTGCTTTAGGTGGAGGGGGTGTTTTTTCAATTATCTCAGTTACTTGTAAATCTGCAATTTCTAACTGGTTAGAAAGATTAGTAACAGCTTCATCTATTAATATTTTAGCTTCCGATGAAAATGAAGGAGAACCTTCTGCTATAATTGCCCCCTCAGGGGATTTAGTTATAGCCTTATACTTGGGACCATTAGGTTTAAGCTCAATATAATATCCATTCCCCAAAACATATAGAGCTGTGTAAGTGTATTGACTTGAGGGGAAGTTAGCCATTATTGCAATTTAATTTTATTAGATAATATTTTAGGGTTTTTACCACTAAGGGCAGTTTTAAACTCTCCTAAAGCAGTTTCTAAAGCAGGTCCTATACTTATTAAGGTAGGTACGGGGTAGGGGCCTGCAGAAGCTGCTGAACAAGCTTTGGCTAATCCCTCTAATACTGGAAGGAGTTTTTGTAATTGAAATACTAATTCATCCCCTAAAACCGCCCTTTCAGTAGCATTTCTATCTATAAGATTAATTTCACCAGCTGATAAAACTATTCTTTGGCTTGTATCTAAATTAATAGAATTACCCGAACTTAAATGAATACTTGTAGGAGAACTAATTAATACTCCATCTTTTTTAGCATTTAAAATTAATCTTCCTGAGTCTAATATGATTTGATTTCCTTCATATTCTGAGGGAGATGTAGGGGAGGGGTCATTACCAAATGAGTCTGTTTTAAAACTTGAAGGGAAAAATGGGATTTTTTGAGTACTTGTAAGATATATTGAAGATAAATCTTCTGTAGTGTTTTCTAGGGTAGGTAACCAACCTGCTTGAGTGCTAGTCTTATTAGGATTAGCTACCCTTAGAATAGTAAGAGGATCCCCAACTTCCCCTTCACTCGACCAAGTATTTGGAAAATCAGGAAACTTAACTGTACTCCCCAAACGGAGAGTATTACCCCATCTTCCTTCTATAATGTGGTCGCCTTCATAAAAATATAAAGGAAATACTTGATCTTTTTCTTTAAAAGTAGTTCCTAAAAATTCTGGGATTTCTTCTTGAGATTCATAGTTAGGAGATCCCTGGCTAACTTCTTTGTAAGATTTAACTTTTTGGTAGGGATTTTCAACTTTATTATCGGGAAGAGCGTTGTGGTGTTGACTATTCCATAAATTAGCAGGAGGAAGATAAAAACTTAATTTTGCCCCCACCCCATCGGCATCTTGGCTTTTAACAGGGTCAGCGATAGCAATTATTGCTACTATTTCGTTTATTAGGGGATAAAACTTATTATTAGAAAATAAAGGCTTTGCAAAACTAACAGAATCTCTAGTTGAATTTAAACCACCATCCGTAGTATCAAATATTACAGTCCCAATACCTGCCCATCCTCCAACTTCATCAAATCGGGGGTGATTAGGAGATAATATTATATCCCTAACTCTAACGTCTAATAATTCAACACCACCCCCAAAAGAAGATTGTCCTGAAGTAGATTGACCGCCGTTAACTCCTAATGAAAAAGCCATTATTTCTTTTTATCTTCCCCGTATTTTTTTACTTCATCTAATAATTGTTGCTTTTCTGCCTCAGTCATCCCAAAACTGTCATCATCACCTCCTTCATTTTGAACTGCTCGTTGGATGATAGTAGCCATTTTTATAAGCTGCTCATCATTTTTAACAGATATTTCTAAATATTCCTTAAGAAGAGGAACAACAAGAGTAGCATCTCCAATATCTTGAATAAGGGGTTTTAATTCTGAGATAAGAGTAGAAATTTGCTCTTCTTTTTTCTTTTGGTTATTATAAATTTCTTCCAATATGTCGGAAAATTTCTTACCACCAAATATATTTTTGTCTAACTGTCCCATGATTATAAATATGGGATTAGATAAAGTTTGTATATCCGTTTTCTTTATAAAAAAGAAAGTTCTTTTTAAATATTATTCCTAATTGGTCCGCTACTCTAGTGATGTGTGGGGTTTTAACATCTACCATTTCTCTAATACAAAGATAAAGAGCTTTTTTATTAAAAATATCCATTACTTCTCTTTTTCTAAAAAGTTCTAAAATAGCATCTGCTACAATAGCATCTTTTTCTTTAGGAAATAATTTATAAATATTTTCTGTACAATATTCTACATACTCATCTGTAAAGTCTGATAGGTCATCTTTTTCCATAGGGTTATAATCCATATCATATGAATATTTTAGATTATGGTGTAACTCATCTACGGGAGCTTTATCAACTCGTTTTTTGTAATTTTTAGTATTTTGTATAATTAAATACCGTTTAGCAATCGTCCCAAAGTATGAAAATGCTTTAAATCCTTTAGTTTGGTCAAATAAATGAATTTTATCCAATAAAAACGTAATTACTTCATGTTGGAGGTGCTCAATTTCATTTACTTCTGTATAATAAAACTTAAAAGTGTGGATTATATTTTCAGTAAGTTTAAAAAAAGCATAGTGAATATCTTTACGATAGATCTCACTACGCTCTTCTGGGTCAGTTGACTCATTATATCTTACTATAGCATCTTCTGTTGCTTGGGTAAAATATTGATTTTTAGTTTTCTTTTTTCTTTTTCTCGGGGGAAGTGTGCTCATAATTTGTCCATCCTAAAATTGGATAGTATTCTCTGGAGTTCTTTAATTTGTTCGTACATGAAACCAATTTCATCATCATTCTTAAATATTCCTCGCTCATCAATTTTC
>Ga0209336_10000592_pt1 | contig 18508 bp, 26 predicted proteins | sample LinPmetageLP32_FD_184042 | JGI IMG/M metagenome (GOLD analysis project Ga0209336, IMG submission 184042) | Marine viral communities from the Pacific Ocean - LP-32 (SPAdes) (version 2) | ecosystem: Environmental > Aquatic > Marine > Oceanic | place: Pacific Ocean | collected 2009-08-23 | reverse complement strand
CTAAAGCAACATTTCAATATGGAAGATGCTGAAGATAAAATTATTAGACAAAAACTAGAACAGTTATTTGGACTAGCAGGATTTACTACAAAGAAGAGTGGTACTAGTGTACATGTTGAAGTACCTGCCGGCAATGAAACACATCAAATAGATATTATGGTTGTGCCTAATGCAGAAACCGCTAGTAAGTTTCATACACATAGTATTCCACAAGGTAGCAAGTTTAAAGGTGCAAACAAAATGATAGCAATAGCTAAATTAGCCAGTTATCAAGACAAGTTATGGTCACCTTATCAAGGACTGTTTAGTAGAGATGCAAATGGTAAGAAAGCTGATTTTATATCTAGTGACTTAGACGAAGTAGCAAGAACATTAATAGGCCCTAATGCCTCAGGAAAAGATTTAGGCAGTGTCGAATCCATTATGGCGGCATTGGGCAAAGAAAAAGGTGATGCATTGCTAGCAGACTTGCGTAGTGGATCAGGCTGGAAAGAGCTTGAATAATGAGAGCCAATCAATTTCTAACTGAAGCTACTACTAAAGGTAGAGAGTACAATCACTTAGAAGACCTAGTTACATTTGAAGGTAGCAGAGGTGCATTAAAAGCCGCAGAGATACTGACACGACTAGGACAAGATTCCAAAGACGTTAGCATCAAGTGGGACGGTAATCCAACTATATTTTGGGGAAGAGAACCAGACGGTCAATTTGTAATGACTGGTAAAAACGGTTGGGGCAAAAACAAAACAACTAGTAGCGGAGAGCTACAAGACTTTATTATGAATACAGGCAAAGGCGAAGACTGGCGTAAAGACTTTGCTGGAGAAATGTCAGGGGTGTTTGAGATACTAGAAGCTAACACACCTGGTGATATGAAAGGATATGTATACGGAGATTTATTGTACACCCCACGTAAGCCAGTTACAGCTAGCAACGCAGGTTTACAGTTTACACCTAACAAAGTTACATACACTGTTGACCCTACGAGTGCGTTAGGCAAGCGTATAGCGGGCAGTACATTAGGTGTAGTAGTACACACATACCATGATGCATTTGGAGATAAGACAGGTACTCCGATTAAAGACACTAAGAGTATCAATAGTAATGCGGTAGTGGTACTAGGACAAACATATGTAACACATCAACCCAAAGTTGATACAAGTGCAGTTCAAGAGATAGTTAGTACGGCAAATGCGAACGCACAAATAATAGACACGTGGTTAGCGCCGGAACAGGGACTGAGTAGAAAAGATGCAATACTCTATAACTATGTTAACCAAATGACCAAAACAGGTAAGTTAGACCAACTCAGGACAGGATTTTATGATTGGCTAAAAACTAGCAAGGTCAGCCAAGGACAGCAAGCAAAACTTATGGCAGGAGACGACAAAGGTCTTAATGCTATATTGGATCTTGTAGTTAAAATACAAACTATGAAAAATAATCTTATTGACCAACTAGATAATTCAGGAGCCGATGTTACTGCTACGACAGGCGGTGAACGTGGCGGAGAAGGATATGTCGCAACCAGGGATAAAATTAAACTAGTCCCAAGACATAGATGGACACCCAATTAAACTTATACATAAGAAATCATTTCGTGAAGTTTACGATGATGGTAACTACATTGTTAAAAAAACTAAACCTGATGCATTCGACTTCGAAACATACAAACGTTTTCAATTAGATAATCCTTGGGCTGTAAAAGTACACAGTTTCGAAGATGGTGTTATCGTAATGGATAAAGTTGTTGGACATTCATGGGAAGAATTTATAGAATACGCTACTCCAACACAATTATGGAATTTATGTGTTACATTTAGAAATGAAATGGTAAAAAGTTTCTTTGACTTTATAGGACACAAATATGTTGATGCAAATGAACGTATATTTTTTAACGCAGATGCAACACATGGAAACTTAATTATGCAAGGAGACAAACCTATGTTTATAGACCCAGACGGATATTGTTCATTTCCGTGGGATATGTTTGTTTTAAAAATAGGTGAGCACAATACTCAGTGGTTCAATCACTACTTACATAACGCTCATAGGAACGATAAATAATATTATGGAACAGAAACAGTACACATTACAACAATGGTCAGCAATACAAGGTGGACATGAAATGCCAGAAACACCCAAGTCGCAATATAGTTTTATAGGCGATATAATGGAAAGCAAAATGTTTAGAAGTAAAGCTAGAGTCGAAGGCAGTAATGCTAGAGATATGGCTGACTTTGCAATGATGAATGTGCTAGCATTGTATATACTGAGTAATGAATATGATTATGCAGTAGCGGCACAAGACTATGCTAAACGTACTATAATGTACGGAAACTTTAACAATTTTAGAGCTGGTGGCACTGATCTTAATATTGCACTTGTTGCTGTTAAAAACGGCATGTCCGACAGTGGTGAAAAGAACCAACTACAAGCAGGCAAACTTAAATTCAATGATCAAAAAATGAAAATATTTTTGAGAACAATGTCAGCAGGAAGACCCCCAGCTTCAATTAACAGTTTTCTTTTAATATTAGAAAGAGACTTGGATATACAAAATAGTAATTACAGAAGTATTAGGAGATTGGTGCAAGATTGGCCTCGTTTGAATAAAATGCAAAAGCAATTGGTTATTACAAGAATGATGCAGTTCTTTAGAACAAAGGCATTGCGTAGTGAACTATACAGCTATATTAGAGACATGAGTAGAAGCCAGGGGCTTGAAGCTAAAAATGCACACAATGCAGAAGGTGCTCCAAAATCATATGGTGCCGATACACTTGCTAAACTAGCAGTAGCCGGTGGTGCTGTAGCAGGCGGATATGCACTAGGAAAATCAATTGGAAGCAACATTGGTGGTATGCAAGGTTTTAGAGGATTAAACAAAAAAATCACTAGTAAAAATTACACAGTCAAATAGATGACAAACTACATAGCATACACACTAATAGATATTAGTAACACTAATGAAAGTAAACTTGACCAAAACAAAATTAAGTTCTTTCAACAACAAAACTTAAACACACTAGTACAAACAATAGGTTTAAGAAGCCAACCCATGCATCCAAGAGTAGAGCTTCAGATGGCACAAGATGTAGCGAATTTAGGCTTCGGAAAACAGTATCAAGGACTACATACAGTATGGAAAATGCAGTTTAGTATCGAACATAGTGGTGTGTTTAGTTTAAAAGACTTATTAGACGATTGTAATGGAATACCTATATACACTGAACTAGAAGAGACTACAGAATTACCTAGTAAATGTTTTGAAACACATGATAGCGATTTAACTAACTTATGCTTTGAACATTACTCCTATTGGCCCGTGTAACTAAGTTAACACACCACTTAAAAAGTACCCACACTGATAATAAATACTATCAAGTAACCAGAGGCACAAACTAAGGCACAAACTAAGGCTCCGTCAAAAATCTAACTATTTCTATCCGTCAAATTGATTTGACCGTCAAAATTTTGACCGTACCAAAAGTGGGATAAGTAGTAGTAAGAACTATACAAAGGCTGTAAAGGCAACAAAAATACTAACTGAACGTCTTACCGAGAAGATGAAAGAAAAGTAAAATATGTCAAATGGAACCACTTCGCTAGAGCGAACTAACTTAGAAGCCCACGTCGACCTCTGTGCAGAAAGGTACAAAGGATTGGAAACACGCTTGGACAAAGTTGAGAAAGCCGTGCTGGATCTCCATAAGGAGATGCGAACTATGCACGAAGAAAATGTCAAAAATCACACCAACACTAATAAAATAATGCTCGGTGCCGCCGCGACCGTAACAGCCGGTATACTATCAACAATTATTGTATTGTTAATGAACTAATTTCCGTATAAATACTAATATGAATTTAGAAGAACTCGATAATAGCAGTGTGGTCGAAGCACAACTAGTATGGGCGAGAAAAGGTAACTCACTTACTCGTAAATACCGTTGTGTAGTTGGCAGACGAGCAGGTAGACTGGTAAGCAAACCAGGACAGTGCAGTGCTCCTGTTGATATTAAAAAGCGTTTAACACTTAAAAAGACCAAAGCTAAAATGGGCAAACGCATGGCTAAGAAAGCACAACGTACTAAAAGGTTTAATCCAGCAAGTAAAGCACTTAAAAGATTGAATAAGCGGAGAAAATAAGATGAAGATAATGGACATACTAGATGACAAATACACTGAGAAAGGTACATGGATCAAAGATGGTGTACTAATGTGTAGTAAAAAATGTTGTGGCGTGCCAGTTAAAGAATGTTCCTGTGGCCCTGAGTGTAAACATTGTCAATGCCACAAGCTCAATGAAGAAGGTGTAGTAGAACGTTATGGTATGCGTGGCGCTTCAGTAGCTCAAGGTAGAAAAGATATCAATACAGGAACTAATATGAATAAGAGGGCTAATAATAAAGCACAAGATCAAAACAGAGAACTGAATATTAGAAATGCAAGTGCAACCCGCAGACAAAATAGAAATGCAAAACAAGTACAAACTGGTATTCCTATTAGAGCAGTACAAGGACAAGCATAATGAGAGCAATGGTGACCAAAGGCGGAATTTATACTTGGATTAATGTGAGAGAGAACAAGTTTATTGAAGAAAAATTTGATAATGTTGAATTACTAGAGAAAAAAGACTTAAATGAGAGAGAACAATATATAGCACAGACACTAGTAGGCAGAGGCGTCTTAGATAAAACTACAGACGGAAAAAAAGTAGCATATAAACTTAACATCAATAATTTTACGAGGTAATTATGAAGCCAAGACTCTACGATATCATTAATACTTTTGATAAAACTTCTAAGCAACTAAATGAGCGAGCAGATACTGACGTTGATTTGCGAGTAGCAATGACACAGAAAACTCAAGACAATAGTATTAGTGTACAGCAATACAAAATTGATATTGAATCAAAACCATTTGCCGGACGCAATAAAAACTTTTATCATATATACGAACATAACGAATTGTTATATGAAGATATTTCATTATTTGAAAGTGCAATGGGTATTCTTAAAAATCTTATGCGAAACAAGAATCAGAGAGTAACTGAAATTGAAAAAGCAGATGTAGCATATAATAATGCATTGTATGAAGTTTATATGTTTAAAAGTAAAATTAAAGCATCAATCAATGAAGATGTGATGCTAGCAAAACTAAGTCAAGCACAAAACAAACTAAGTGAGGCGAAAGCTAAAATACTACAAAAACTATAAATACAATATAACGAACGGGAATAGAAACATGTATCTAAACGATTTAAATTCAAGTCGACACAATGTAGAAAAGCTGAATCGTATTCTTGCTGATACTTTCAAACACGATGTTGATTTATCAGAAATGACTACAGATTCACTTAACAGAATGTTGAACACAACAAATGCTAAAATGATAGCAATTAAAGAGAGTGATCTCAAGTACTGGGAAAATCCACAGTATAATAAACTAGGGTTGATCCAACATCAACTTAAAACATATATTACAGAAATTGCTCCAAATAGAGCTGATAGTAAACGTGTAAAGACCAAAGAAAGCACTATTATGGAAGCTGATTTGGATCAAGCAGAAGTATTGTTAGCCGCACAAGAGCTAGTTGACGAAATGCAAAAAATGGTAGAAAACGTAGCTGAAATGCAAGTTCAGAAACTTATGCCAATTGTAGACGCAATGAAAGAGCAAGTAGGATTTGAAGTAGCAGAAGCATACAACAGTGCCGCAGATGGCGCACTTGGCGCTCTACTAGATCAAATGAAAACTGCAAAAGAATCAGTTGAAAATGCTACCTTAGCCGCTAGAGGCGAGCCTGTACCAGGCGGAGTATCTACTCCAACAGATATGGGAATGGATGATGCCGCAATGGATCCAGAAGCACCGATTGATGGTGATACAGGAATGGATGAGTTTGGCGGAGATGACGCGGCGGCAGGCGAAGAAAATCCAGTAGGCAGAGAACTAAAAGGTGAAAGTGCTCTAGCAGATATGGAGCGAGGTGCGTTAGCTGAAAAAAAGTTCCTAGAGAGTAAGGACAAACTCTTTAAAATGGTCGAAAGTGGCCAGATGTCCCAAACTGATTTTATCAATGTTATTAACGAACTAGACGAAGGCTGGTGGGATAATGTAAAAGCTGGCGGTAAGATTGCCGGCGGCCATATTGCAAAAGGCTTAGGTTCTTTGTTTACAAGAGGCGGAGATAAAGATAGATCAGCTCAAGACGGTGGATTTTCAGATCGTTTAGGCAGAGGACTTACAAATATAGGTAATAATGCAGTAGACAGTGGTTATGATACTATAAAACAATCATACAAAGATGCGATGAAACCTTCTCCTCGTCGAGTGAAAGAAGCACCTGGAGATGAATTAGCTGGTGGTATAAAAAAGCTACCAGGAAAAATGACTCCAAAACTGAGAAAATACTTAGATAGCTTAGGAGCTTTTGATCAAAATGTCGCCCCTGGCGAGCTAAAAGCTAAACGTGGTTTTGTTGGCAGAAATGTTCAATCACCTGATGGTAGAGCTACACGTGGTTCAGATAGTGCATTTGCAAATCAACCAGTAGGAACACCTGATGGTAGAGCTACACGTGGTTCAGATAGTGCATTTGCAAATCAACCAGTAGGAAAACTAAAAGGAACAAAGTATGATCCCAGATTGCAAAACAAAAGAGGTTTTACACCTGGAAAAGGAACACCTGATGCTAGATTGCAAAACAAAAGAGGTTTTACACCTGGTGTACAAACACCACCAACTGGTGGCGCAAGACCAGTAAAACCAAATCCAGCTCCACTTGATGGCGGAATTGCACCTGGAACTACAGCAGGTGGACCTAGCAAACTACGTCAAAGACAAATGGCAAAACAACAATCTCAATCTGCTAATGATGCGTTCTTACAAGGTAGACTGGCAAAGCGTAATGCTAACAGCGGAGTTGGTACACCTAACATGGCTCCAACTGCACCAGTTCAACCACCTCGCCCAGCTCCGTTAGATGGTGGTATTCCAGTTGGAACAACAGCAGGTGGTAAGAGTAAACTTAGGCAAAGGTTAGGCAAGTAATATGTTAATCTGTGAAGTTTTGTCCGAAGATCAAGGCGATATGCTTAATGACCTAGAAGAATTACTTACTAGGGCGAAAGCCAATATGAAAACAAAAGTACCAACTAATATGGTATTAGCAAAACTTCGTGCAATGGGCTACAGCATAGATATTAGTAGCTTAATAGATATGCTAGCAACTATTACAATAGTTGGCGCCGCTAATAAGAAAGACATCACACTGGATACAGCGTTACCCCGTTCAAACGCTGATCCAGAAGATGAAACTGTTAGCAAGATGGCACAAAAACAAATAGATAAGGACATAAACAAATGAGTTATAGTATAAACAAAACCGAAGCAAGACTTTTAGCAAGGGCTGATCTTACTATATTCAATGAAACACAAGCCCTTATGAAGCAGATCATTACAGACGCAGGAAATGGTTTATATGAAACAACTGTTAGTGATGGAACCGAAATGACAGAAAGTACACCAACTATTACAATTACAGGAAGTGTTGCAAATCCAACTATTACTGCAACACCAACTGTAATACTTGGTGGTGTTACTGTTACACTAGGAACAACTGGATTAAGTTTAAATGCAGTAATAGCTGACATCAATGATGCGGCTATAGCAGGAGTAGTAGCAAGTAAGAATGCCGCTAACAATCTTGTGCTAACATATACTGCACCAGCGGCAACTACATGGACATTTGTTGTAGGAGCAGGCACTGCAAATGCTGACTTAGGTTTAACATCCGCAACTAGCACAGCAACTAATCCTACTAGTGTTGATTACTTTAACTGTTGGCAAGGTAACTCTACTAGTAGACCAAAAACTGATCAGATGAATCAAGTCATTCTCTACTTTCAGCAACTTGGATACACTATAGATCGCCTTAAAAATACTACAACAGGCAAAACACTTAAATGGTCTATTAGCTATTAAACTAATTAAGATATGGCGGTCGCTTGACGGTGATAATAAAGCTATATTATTTTGTTTTTTAATTGCAATTTTAATTACATATTTTGATCCATTGTGGCAAACTAACTATTGACAACATAATCATTTTTTGCTACAATAAGCTATGTTAAATATTAATCACATCTACCCGTATAAAGAATTTAAACGTAAAAGTGTAGGCGGTAAACGTCTATACGAAAATCCTTATGGCGAACCTGTGCCTAGTGTAACAACTATACTCAGCAAAACCAAAGATATGACACACCTCAATGCTTGGAAGAAACGTGTGGGCGAAAAGAAAGCACAAGAGATTGTAACTGAAGCCGCAAATGTAGGCACAATTATGCACAACATGTTAGAGTCGTGGAGCCTCAATGAGGAATATACAGGCACTAATATGTTACAAGCCAAAATGATGGCAGACACTGTTATCAAAAATATAGAACCTGACATTGATGAAGTGTGGGGTAGTGAAGTAAACTTGTGCTATCCAGGACTATATGCAGGTACCACAGATTTGGTAGGTATCTACAAAGGCAATCCAACTATTATGGATTTTAAACAAACTAATCGTCCTAAAAAACGTGAATGGATTGATGATTACTTTATGCAAGCCGCGGCTTATGGTATGGCACATAATGAAGTTTTTGAAACTAAAATTGAACATGCGGCAATCTTTATGTGCAGTAGAGATTGTGATTGGCAACTATGGGAAGTAGGTCCAGAAGATTTTAAACAATGGGAAGAAAAATGGGCAAAGAGAGTAGAAGAGTTCTACAACTTGTCATAAATACTGTATCAGGAGTACAACATGGCAACGACTAGAACAAGTAAAATTAGAGTAAGGCAAGGTAATTTTTCTGACTTGCCTGTATTAGATCCAGGTGAAATTGGATATGCAAAAGACAGTAGACGTTTGTTTATTGGAAATGATGTAGTTAATATAGGAACTGGAAATGGTGTACTGATAGGGTTTACGTTGCCCTTATCAGTTAGCAAACCTAATATAACAACTGTGTTTGTTGCAGGTTCAGCAGTTAATGCTAGCACATATTCAATTACAGGTACAACATTACTTTTTGCTAGTGCTCCTACTGGTATCATTACTGTTGGCTTTAATAGTGAAATAGATATTGTTAGTGATGTAACTCTTCCTAGTAGCATAAGTTTAGCCGCAAACGGCAGTAATGCTGATACAGGTTTTCAAATTGATACAACAAATTATAACATTGTAGTTATGGACTATACACTAGAAAGCACAAATGGTGTTAGAATTGGTCAACTAAGATTTGGAACTGATATAAGTGCAAGTACTAGTACTATTGCTGACAACTATACCGAAACTGCGGCAGTAGGTATTACATTTAGTGTAGACATTGCTTCGGCAAATACTATGAAACTGATGTACACTGATGCTGATAACCTTATAACGAAATTCAAATATACATATCAACTTTGGAACAGCAATTAATACACACTGCTTGGTTTGAATCTCCTACTGCTAGATTAAGTCAGTGGCGGGAGTTTCGTAAAGGCTTGGATACAGACAACACACAAGAAGTCTGTAATACAGTAATAGACTGGTGGAAGATGGCTCCGCTTAGTAGAATGACCATCGACCCTGTGGACAGTAATACATGGCCTACGCCATGGGAAATGCTACACAGTGGAAATTTTTGTGAAAGTAGTTTGGCGTTAGGTATGAGTTACACAATTTATTATGCAAATGAAACAATAGCTAACGAGCTACTATATGTCACTGATAAAAAAAATAGCACACAAAAATTATGTGCATGGATTAATAATAAGTATCTGCTTAATTACGAACACGGTGCGATAAGTACACTACCAACCGAAAACGTATCGATCAGCTTCCGCAAAAAAATTGCGGATGTAATCAAATGCTGATACATAACTTGGTCCAAGTGGTTAATAAGTACAGAGATACATAGATGAGAAGGAAAAACAATAATGAGTGAAATTCAAGTAGTCAAGCGAAACGGTAATAAAGATGCACTAGACTTAGAAAAGTTGCATAAAGTAGTATTTTCAGCATGTGAAAATCTCAATGGTGTTAGTGCAAGTGAAGTAGAGATTAAAAGCAGTTTACAATTTTATAGTGGTATTACCAGTAGCGAGATTCAAGAAACACTTATTAAAAGTGCGGCAGACTTAATTAGCGAAGAGCAACCGAACTATCAGTGGGTAGCTGGACGACTGATTGTATATCATCTGCGTAAAATGGTTTACGGAAACTACGAACCATGGCACATATTTGAACTGATAAAAATGAATGTAGACGAAGGATTTTACGATAATAGTCTACTAGAAAAATATACAAAAGAAGAGTGGGATGAATTAAATTCGCATCTTAAACATGATCGTGACGAGAATATGACCTATGCGGCTATGGAGCAATGGCGTGGCAAATATCTTGTGCAGAATCGTGTAACAAATATAATCAAAGAAACTCCGCAGATGGCATACATGCTAATCTCAGCAACATTGTTTGCTGAATACCCGAGAGAAACAAGATTGCAATGGGTAAAGGATTATTATGACGCAGTTTCATTATTTTATATTAGCTTACCTACTCCTGTCATGGCTGGCGTTAGAACTCCACAACGTCAATTTTCGTCATGCGTACTTATTGAGACTGGTGATAGCCTTGATAGCATCAACGCTACTACTAGTAGCATCGTTAAGTATGTTTCGGCAAAAGCAGGAATTGGAATCGGAGCAGGTAGTATACGAGCCCTTGGCTCCCCCATACGTAAAGGTGACGCCTATCACACCGGGGTTGTACCCTTTTATAAAATGTTCCAAAGTGCAACAAGGTCTTGTTCACAGGGTGGTGTGCGAAACGGAGCGGCAACCTTATATTACCCCATATGGCACTATGAAGTAGAAGATTTACTAGTGTTAAAAAACAACAAAGGCACAGATGATAATCGTGTTCGTCATATGGATTACGGTGTACAGTTTAGTAAACTGTTCTACGAAAGACTTATCAGCAATGGCGAAATAACTCTTTTCTCGCCTAGTGATGTTCCCGGTTTGTACGAAGCTTTCTTTAGTGACCAAGACAAGTTTAAAGAACTGTACGAACGTGCAGAACGCAATACAAGACTACGCAAGAAAACAATCGGCGCTACTGACTTGTTTAGTCAGTTTATGGACGAGCGTAAAAACACTGGACGCATCTATCTACAAAATGTAGATAATGCAAATACACACAGCTCGTTTAAACAAGATGTAGCACCAATTAGACAAAGCAACTTGTGTGCAGAGATCGACTTGCCCACTAAGCCTCTTAACGACTTTAATGACGAAGAAGGTGAGATTGCATTGTGTACACTGAGTGCTATCAACTGGGGTCTTATTAAGAAGCCAGAAGACTTTGCAAAGCCATGCGAACTAGCAGTGCGTGGACTTGATGCATTATTAACATATCAAGACTATCCTGTTAAAGCGGCAGAACGTGCTACAGAAGGCAGACGTCCATTGGGTGTGGGAATTATTAACTTGGCATTTTGGATGGCAAAAAATGGTATGACATACACACAACCTAACCTAGAAATGATTGACGAATTTGCAGAAGCGTGGAGTTACTATTTGATTAAAGCAAGTGCGGTCCTGGCAGAAGAGCAAGGTGCATGTTTGTGGAGTAATGAAACAAAATATCACGAAGGACTTACTCCTAATCAAACGTATAAACAAGATGTAGACGAACTAGTCGCACACAAAGAACGTATGCCTTGGAGAGAACTAAGAGATCAACTAAAGCGTACTGGAATTAGAAATTCAACACTAATGGCACTAATGCCAGCTGAAACATCAGCACAAATAAGCAATGCTACAAACGGCATTGAACCACCCCGTAGCTTGGTAAGTGTCAAGCAAAGTAAACATGGTGTCCTAAAACAAGTGGTACCAAGTATACACAAGCTAAAGAACAAGTATGAATTACTATGGGATCAGCGTAGTCCAGAAGGCTATCTAAGTATTATGGCAGTATTACAAAAGTATATTGATCAAGGCATCAGTGTTAACACCAGTTATAATCCTGTATTTTACGAAGATGAAAAGATTGGAATGAGTGAAATGTTAAGACACTTGATGATCTTTTACAAATATGGAGGCAAGCAATTATATTATTTCAACACTTATGACGGACAAGGTGAAATAGATATTGACAAATTAAATGAATCAAGTAATATAACTGTAGACGAAGATAAATTTGAAGAAGAAGACTGCGAAAGCTGTGTAATATAAGAAAGAGAAACAATGAGTGTATTAAATGCAAATCAACGGAACAAGCACCTAGAAAGTTTAATGTTCCTAGATCCAAACGGAGGCGTTGATATTCAACGTTATGATACTTTAAAGTATCGTCAGTTTGATAAACTGACAGACAAACAGTTGGGATTCTTCTGGCGTCCCGAAGAAGTAGATGTGTTGCGTGATGCAAAAGACTTTAAAGAGTTGACAGAGCATGAACAACATATCTTTACCAGTAACTTAAAACGCCAGATTTTATTGGACAGTGTTCAAGGTCGAGCTCCTGCAGACAGTTTTAATCCACTAGTAAGTTTACCTGAACTTGAAAACTGGGTAACAACATGGACATTTAACGAGACTATCCACAGTCGCAGTTACACACATATTATTCGTAATGTGTATTCAAACCCAAGTATTATCTTTGATGGTATGATGGATATTAGTGAGATTATGGATTGTGCAGGCGATATTAGCAAGCACTATGATGATCTAATTGAAATGGGCATGTGGTACAACCTACTAGGTGAAGGTACACACACTGTTAACGGCAAGAAGATCGTAGTTGACAAATATGAGCTTAAGAAGTTAATTTGGAAAGCTATGATGAGTGTAAACATTCTCGAAGGTGTTCGCTTTTATGTATCGTTTGCATGTAGTTGGGCGTTTGCTGAACTTAAAAAGATGGAAGGCAATGCTAAGATTATTAAATTAATCTGTCGTGATGAGAATGTACACTTAGGTAGTACGCAAACATTGCTAAAGCTAATGCCAAAAGATGATCCAGACTTTGCTAAAATTCAAGCAGAAACCAAAGACGAAATGGTACAACTGTTTATTGATGCAGTAGACCAAGAAAAGGCTTGGGCAGATTACTTGTTTAAAGATGGTAGTATGATTGGACTTAATGCACAACTGTTAGGTGAATATGTTGAATGGACTGCCAACAAGCGTATGACCGCTGTAGGACTTGAAAGCCCATACAAAGGTGTAAGTAATCCGTTACCATGGACACAGAAATGGATTGCTGGTGCAGAAGTGCAAGTAGCACCACAAGAAACTGAAATTAGTAGCTATGTTATTGGCGGAACCAAACAGGATGTAAACGGAAGTACATTCCAAGGTATGAAATTGTGATAACAGTATATAGTAAGCCACTGTGCGGGTACTGCGATATGGCGAAGTCGTGGCTTACTAAACATGAATTCGAATACGAAGAAGTAAGAGTAGATACCAATCCGGAAGCTAGAGAGTTTTTAATTAGTGAAGGGCATAGAACTATGCCTCAAATTTATCACAATGGAAAACTATTAGTAGCAGGCGGAGGTCAAGCTCTTGTTAAAATGCAACCAGAAATGGTAAGAGAACTCATAGGAGAAGTTATAGATGTTGGTGACATTAAATTATAAAAAGAATGATGTATTAACAATTAAGTTAAGTACAGGTGAAGAAATCGTTGCTAGATTTGATAGCTTTGATACACAAAATACATTAGATGTTATTAAACCTACTGTGCTTACACTTAATCCACAAACCGGAGCAGTGATGCTTATCCCATGGATAATGAGTATTGATGTAAAAAGTAGTGAACCTGTAAAAATTAAACAATCACAGATCGTAGCTATTGCTAAACCAAATAAGCAAGTATCAGGTATGTATATGCAAGGTACTAGTGGTATTGCAATGCCTGACGCTATGGATACAGAAGCCCGCACTAGTTTATTATAAATACTTGCATGGCAAGATTTATTCATAGACAAGGTGATAGTAGAATTTGCGGTGCAACAACTGTAAATACCCAAACTACAGTCAGAGCAAATAACAGATTTGTAAGTATAGACGGTGATCCAAACACACACGGCGGTGGCGCACTTATAGCAACAGATACTGTTGGTAAAGTTCGAATCAATGGTATTCCTGTTATATTACTTAACGATCCAGCTAATCCTGATCGCTTATGTCCGATACCTCCACATTGTGGGCCTGACGCTAGCAGTGCTAGTCCTAATGTACGAGCCGGCGGAGGAAGCTAATGTCATTTAAAGATTTTAGTCAAGGCTTATCCAGTGCAAATGATTATTTAGATACTAGGCACCATATAAGTGGTACACAAGCTGGTGGCACAGATGCCTTACGTGGCGTAGTAAGTGCTGAATATAGTTTTACACTTAGAGAATTACTGTGCGGACTATTAGCAGGTAATGGTCTTAAATTACCAAACGTACAAATTTGCTTACACAGTAACATTGGTGCTTTACTTGGAATACAAGGCTTACAAAGTGAACTAGTTGATGCACTAAATGAAGTGCAAGGCGAATTAGAAAAGTTTATGGATCATACTAAGTTTGATCAAGTACTAGGCAGACTTAATGGTGTGTTAGCAGAAGCACAAAATGTTGCTAATATGATTAACTTTTGTAGCACTCCTGTAGATCCTATTGCTATTCCGAATATGTTAGAACGTGCAATGGGCAGTTTCCTTGGTGCAGGTAAGGCAATTACAGACGGCATTGGGGCTATTTCAGATGCAGATATGTGTGCATGTGTTAGTGCAGATGGTAGTTTTAATAGTAATATTTTTAATGGCGGATTACTTGGTAATCTTGCAAGTAACTTTACAAAAGTTACAAACGGTAGTTTTATACAAAGTGAATTAAATGCTTTAACCGCAGACGCTAAAGCAATTGGATCACAAATCTCAGGTCTTATTTCTTTTGAAAATAACATTGCTGGTAGTTTTGCTAGAGGTGGAAGCCAATTTGCCGCTGGCGGCGGAGATAGTAACTGTAATTCACAGATTGGAGTAATGCATAACGGAGCAAGCGGCGGTATTGCTGGTAATGCAAGACTTACAAGTCAGCTTAAATCACTTTATGATAGACTAGGCGGTTATCCGGTGCAGTACTCAAAAGGTCAAAGTACAGGACAAATGAATGTTGGACACCAATACGATTCAAATGATTCTGATGGTAACCGTATATTTGGTGACGAAGTAGTTGAATTTCCTAATATATTTCACTTACTGTTAGACCAGGAACTGTTAGATATTGTACAGAGAGATGATGATCCAAATCCTAATATAGATACACAATCACCTGTTTATGATTATTGTGGTAATATTATAGGATTTTCAACAAATCATCAACAAAGAACTGGCGAGCAAAGTCAAGGTAGTGATCCACAGACCCCGAACAGCCCAGGATATAACGCAGGTGGATTTGTAACAGATACAAGTAATCTTAGCGGATCAGGTTCAACTGTGACAGGTTCAACTGTAATACAAAATTTCTCCGGAACCACTAACACACTATTCGTTGTTGGAAGCGAAAACGCACAGAATGCATTGTCAACACAAGAGAACGATATTGTAGTACGAACAGATATACTTACTGTTTTTACTAGAAAAGATCCGTCGACTAGTTCAACAGGCACATTAACTGATTATCAACAAGCAACTAGTACATTAGAAGTTTTTCTAAACAACTTAAATTCTGAAGCTGGAAGCGGATTAATTGTTAAAGATGCTGGAGTAAGTAGAGCAAGAAAAGTTGAACAAACTACTGGTCAAATCAAAGTTACTAATGCTGATGGCATTGGCGGCGACATTAAAATTGAATTAGCAGAAAATACTAGAATACCAGGCACAGCCGCAGTTAAAATACCAGTTGGTACAACTGCACAGCGACCAAATACAGAAATAGGCGAAATTAGATATAACTCAGATAATCATAGTATTGAAGGATACTTTGGAGACACAACTAGCTGGAAGAGCTTGCTAACAACTTCTAGTACTACAGGTATTGCAGGTGGATTAAATGTAGGATCTGGTAGCGAAGTATTTAAAGATACAACTGGTACTAATCTTAGATTTAGAAGTGTAGTTGGCGGAACAGGTATTACTGTAGCACAAGGTACTGACGAACTTACACTATCAGACTCAATTACTGCAAGTAATGTTGGTACTGGCACTGGATTGTTTGATGTTAGAACAGGCGATAATTTTAAATTTAAAAGCCTAACAAGTACAGACGGTACAGTAACAATAACACAAACTGCAACAACTGTAGATATATCAAATATGGGAGGAGTACCAAGTGATCCTCTTACCACTACAGATGGTACAGCTACAATACTACAGTTTAATGGTACAACTCCAGAGCCAGCAAGTGATAAAACTTGGTTCTTTGAAGTTAGAGCATTAGGTGTAGCAACTACAGGTGAAAAACAAGCATTTAAAATTGAAGGTTTGGTAACTAATGTATCTGGCAATTTAAGTGTAATCGGAACACCTATTAAAATTGACTATCAAAGAACAGGTACAAGTGATGTAGGTACTGCTAGTTGGGACGCAATGGCAAGTTATAGTCAGGGTGATATTGTTGAGCATAATCTTAACACTTATACAGCTAATAATGCCATAAGTGGCGGATATCCTAATAATAATTTGAGTCCAGATCAAGATGCTACAAATTGGACTGTATCATATACAGGTTGGAACGTAAATGCAGAGATTATTGCAAACCAATTTCGTGTAAGAGCCAAAGGTTCAACAGGCAAAACTGTTACCTGGAGTTCATCAATTACATTTATTGAAGCATAAATACTGTGTCAAGAAGAAAGATAATCTTTTTTGTCTTTTTCGCTTGACAATCGAGTCATCTTGCCATAAACTCTTACTATAGTAAGAATGAATGGAGAGATGTCATGGCACATCGAATACTAACATAGGCAAAAGAAAGGCAAAACAATGAGGTCAACAGACACTGGCGATGGCAGAAAGATCTTGGCAAAAGTAGAGGTCCCATTAAGTGTAGAAGATATTGCAACATTTGCAATGCGTTATCTAGATGAAATTGATGACGACAACCCCGCTGATACACTGATAAATGCTAACAAGCGAGAAATATTTAATATGGCAAAAACTGCTATATTTAAATGGGGTACACAAGAACCAAAAACATATGTAGCTGAACACATGAATGGTCGTTTTGAACCAATTCATCAACTGGTAAGAAAAAAGTTTCCGGAGTGTGACTAATGACAGCAGATATAATTAATTTTAGCGTAGAACGAGCTAAACGCAAAAGTGGACTAAATGATAAGGCACTACTAGAAGATATGGTAGCTGAAGGATATGATCCTTGTGATTCGATTGATATCCAGAACTATTATCAATGGAAAAACTTCCAAAACGTTATATACACTGATGTAGATACTGGTAGCAACTGGACAGATGAAGCATTGGATAGGCTATTCAGAGATATTAAAAATCTTGAACCAGATAAGACATATACAGTGGAATATAATGTAGATGATCTAATATCTGGTGATGATTTTAATTTAGATTTTACAACAAAACCTCCAAAAAACACTTGACAGTATGACGTCTTGGTGTTATAGTATAAGAGTAAGTTAAACAAAACGAGGTGCAACATGTCCAGAATTACTCATTTAGACAACGGTGCAACAATCAAAGCAGACGTAGTTGAGTCATTTGATAAAGCAATAATGTCCGAAGAGAACATATTTAACGGCATTGGCACTACCAACTTCTGGAACTATGTTGAGAGTGATATGTATATGGATCTATCAGGAACTTATGCTAACACATACATAGATGAATGTTTTGAAAAATTAGCTAATATATTTGAAAATAATGCTTGACAGTAAGACGTCTTGAATGTATACTGTAAGTAGTTAATAAGGAGATAAAGATGCAAGTAGCAGTTATTCACACCGCGTTTGAAGATTCACCCCGTACAGTAGCATTTGTTGATGTCGCTGATAATATGAAAGTAGACGAAGCACTAGAGTATGCATATCGTTGGACTAATAATGTAATGGGTAGTTGGAGCCGCAAAGAAGCAGTGTTTGAAGACGGTATGGAAAATGGCGATTATAACGATGCTGTTACTGTAATGGCACCACTAAACAAAGGCGGAATGGGCCTACGGTCAACTTCAATGGGTGACCAAATGTTGGTAGGAACTACCAAGTACAAAGTTGCAATGTGTGGTTTTGAAGAGGTAGCTTAATGTTTGAAGTGTTTCTTATAAATTTTGGATATACTCATAGCAGTCATAAAACACTGGCGGCGGCTGTAAAAGCCGCTAAGAAGACAGGTTTTCAGTGTTCAATTTTCAACAGTAAAAATCCATTTGATTTGGTTCAATGGGTATCACCAGTAGGAGGTGGACGATGAACGAAGTATTGCAAGATATTG
>Ga0209336_10000584_pt1 | contig 18584 bp, 9 predicted proteins | sample LinPmetageLP32_FD_184042 | JGI IMG/M metagenome (GOLD analysis project Ga0209336, IMG submission 184042) | Marine viral communities from the Pacific Ocean - LP-32 (SPAdes) (version 2) | ecosystem: Environmental > Aquatic > Marine > Oceanic | place: Pacific Ocean | collected 2009-08-23 | reverse complement strand
CATGAACAGACCAGATAAAATATGGAACAAGTTATCTGTAGCAGAAAAAGAAATAGGTGGTATACCAAACTCTAGTGAAGATATAAAGCAGGCTCATGCTGCTGCAATTGAAATGTATATACAAAACCACGTAGGTATGAACAACGAAGGTCAATTTGGTAGTTGTTATTTCAATGAATTACTAAACGACTGGGCTAAGTTTGATATAAACAAAAGAACAAAGCACGATGCATCTATAAGCTCTGGCTTAGCTATTATGGCTAACAACAGGCATTTATACGCGCCAAACGCTAAAATAGAAAAACCAAAACTAAACATAAGTATTGCTAAGTATAAAAATACAGGTAGTACATCTAAATTAATTAAAAAATAAATATGGCAGAGTCTGTTATAAAAAGTTATTTTCCTAGTCAAGTCGTAAGCGATGCTGAAAAGCTGAGTTACGATTATGGTTTAAAAGTTGCAAAAGCAATAGAGACAGAGTGGTTTTACAATGGTAATAGTCACACTAGATATTCAGCTAATCAAAACAATTTTCACAATTTAAGATTATACGCAAGAGGAGAACAATCTGTACAAAAATATAAAGATGAGTTATCTATAAACGGTGACTTATCATATCTTAATTTAGACTGGACGCCAGTTCCAATTATACCTAAATTTGTAGACATAGTTGTAAATGGTTTAGCTGAAAGAATGTACGATATAAAAGCTTATTCTCAAGACCCTTATGGTGTTAGTCAAAGAACAGAATACATGGAAGCTTTGCTAGAAGATATAAACATGAAATCATATAATGATTTTGTTGAAGGAGCTTTCGGTATAGACGTGTCAAACTCAGATCAAGATACTTTACCAGCCAATGAAGAAGAGCTTGCGTTACACATGCAGTTAACGTACAAACAATCTGTTGAGATAGCAGAAGAACAAGCTTTAAATGTTTTAATGACTGGCAATAACTACGAGTTGATAAAGAAAAGATTTTATTATGACTTAACAGTTTTAGGTATAGGAGCTGTAAAAACAAATTTTAATACTTCAGAAGGAGTAACTATAGACTATGTTGATCCAGCTGATTTAGTTTATTCTTATACTGAATCACCTTATTTTGATGATATATATTATGTTGGTGAAGTTAAAAATATACCTGTAAACGAGTTAGCAAAACAATTTCCACATTTAGATAGCAGTGATTTAGAAGATATAGTAAAAAACAAAAGCTATCACCAAACAAACTATGCTAACTCTTCTAATTACGTTAACGAAGTTGACAATAATAAAGTTCAAGTTTTATATTTTAATTATAAAACATATATGAACGAAGTTTATAAAGTAAAAGAAACTGGTAGTGGGGCTGAAAAAGCAATAGAAAAAGATGATACATTTATTCCGCCGACTGATGCTGCCGACTACTCTAGGTTGCAAAGAAGTATAGAAACTTTATACGAAGGTGCTTTAATACTAGGTACAAATAAATTGCTTAAGTGGGAAATGTCTAAAAACATGATGAGACCTAAGAGTGATTTTACTAAAGTTAAAATGAATTATTCTATTGTAGCACCTAGATTATACAAAGGTAAAATAGAAAGTCTAGTTAGGCGTATCACTGGATTTGCTGATATGATACAGCTTACACACTTAAAGTTACAACAAGTGTTATCGCGTATGGTACCAGACGGTGTTTATTTAGATGCTGACGGTTTAGCAGAAATAGACTTAGGTAATGGCACGAACTATAGCCCGCAAGAAGCGTTAAACATGTTTTTCCAAACAGGATCTGTTATTGGTAGAAGCTTTACTTCAGAAGGTGAAATGAACCCTGGTAAAGTACCGATACAAGAAATACAATCAGGTTCTGGTGGTCAAAAACTACAATCACTTATAGGTAACTACAATTATTATTTACAAATGATAAGAGATACTACCGGGCTTAATGAAGCTAGAGATGGTAGTACACCAGATAAAAATGCTTTAGTTGGTGTGCAGAAATTAGCCGCAGCAAACAGTAACACTGCAACAAGACATATATTACAGTCTGGTTTGTTTTTAACTTCTCAAGTGGCAGAATGTTTATCACTTAGAATATCTGATATTATAGAGTATTCACCAACTAGAGAAGCTTTTATACAACAAATAGGTAGCCATAACGTTGGAACTTTAGACGAAATGCAAAACTTACATTTATATGACTTTGGAATATTTATACAATTATCACCAGACGAAGAAGAAAAAGGTTTATTAGAAAACAACATACAAGTTGCTTTAGCACAACAAACTATAAACTTAGAGGATGCTATTGATATTAGAGAGATTAAAAATTTAAAACTTGCAAATCAACTTTTAAAACTTAGAAGATCTAAAAAAGAAGAAAGAGATCAAGAGATACAAATGGCTAATATTCAAGCTCAAGCACAAGCAAATGCTCAAACACAACAAGTTGCAGCCCAAGCTGAGGTTCAAAAAAACATGGCAATTACAGAGTCAAAAGCAGGTCTAGCACAAATAGAAGCGCAACTAGCATTACAAAAACTTCAAGCAGAAGGAGCTCTTAAAAAAGAACTTATGGAGCAAGAGTTTAATTACAATATGCAGCTTAGGCAAATAGACAATCAAACAGTTTCAAATAAAGAAAAAGAAAAAGAAGATCGTAAAGACGAAAGAACAAGAATCCAAGCAACTCAACAAAGTGAGCTTATAGATCAAAGAAAAAGTGCAAAAGCACCTAAAAACTTTGAATCCGCAGGTAATGATAGTATAGGAGGCGGATTTGATTTAGGCGCATTTGACCCTAGATAACAATTATTAACTATTATTATATTATATTATGGCAAAAAAGAAAAAGGTAACTGAAGAAGTTACAAAAGTAGACTTATCTAAAAAAGCTACACCTGAAGATAACGTTACAAAAGTAAACCTAGATAAACCAATAGAAAATGAAACCAAAGAAGAAGTTAAAGAAGATAACCCTGTCGACAAGGGAGTGGTTAGAGTCGATGAAAATGCCGATGCCACAGAAAAACAAGAAGAAGTACAGCCGGAAACTGAAACACAGGAAGCCCCAGTATTAGAAGAAATAACCGAAGAAGAAGTTACTGAAGAAAAAGTTGTTGAGCAAGTAGAAGATTTAGCTGAACAAGCTCAAGAAGCTATGATGCAATCTGCTGAAACTGGTAAGGCAATACCTGAAAATGTTCAAAAGCTAATGGACTTTATGGAAGACACTGGTGGCACACTAGAAGATTATGTAACACTTAATCAAGACTTTTCTAGTTACGATGACATGACAATCCTTAGAGAGTATTATAAAAAAACAAAATCTCATTTAACGCCTGACGAAGTAGAGTTTTTAATTGATGACAGGTTTTCGTATGACGAAGAAGTTGATGAAGAAAGAGATGTTAAAAAGAAAAAAATAGCGTTAAAAGAGCAAGTTGCCGACGCTAAAGCCCATCTGGACAGGCAAAAGTCCAAATACTATGAAGAAATCAAAGCTGGGTCAAAGTTGACTCAAGAGCAACAAAAAGCTGTAAATTTTTTTAATAGATACAACGAAGAATCAAAAGAAAACGAAGCGGTTCTTGAAAAACAAACAAATACTTTTAAAATGAAAACTAACAATGTTTTTAACAAAGACTTCAAGGGCTTTGATTACAACGTTGGTGATAAAAAGTATAGGTTTAATGTTAAAGACAGTAGCAAAGTAAAAGAAAGCCAAAGCGATATTAATAATTTTGTCAAGAAGTTCTTGAATGAAAATAATGAAATGTCAGATGCTAAAGGTTATCACAAGTCTTTGTTTACCGCTAACAATCCTGATGCTATTGCAAAACATTTTTACGAGCAAGGTAAAGCAGATGCTTTAAAAACAAGTGTTGCTAAAGCTAAAAACGTAGATATGAACCCTAGACAACAACATGGCGTTGTTGAAGCTGGTGGTATGAAAGTAAAAGTACTAGGTGAAACTTCTAATGATTTTAAGTTTAAAATTAAAAACAAATAAAAACTAATTTAAAAAAACAAAAATATGGCAATTAATCCAGGAAATAATTTGAACAAAGTGCCTGCTCCACAAAAGCAAACACTTAACACAAATTATTTAGATTTTACGGGTACTACAGATACAACGTGGGCTCAACAATACCTGCCGGACTTGATGGAAAAAGAAGCTGAGGTTTTCGGACCTAGAACAATTTCTGGTTTCCTAGCACAAGTTGGTGCAGAAGAAGCGATGTCTGCTGACCAAGTAGTTTGGTCTGAGCAAGGTCGTTTACACCTTTCATATACTGCTTCGATGATTGACGCTGATCAAGGTATCGGTGGTGATAACCCAGGGTGTGAAATAGAAATTTTATTAGACATGGACGGTAATGATCCAGGTAATAATCATGGTATACGTGTAAACGATACTGTTATTGTAGCTGGTGGTACTGGTCAAACTTTTAAAGGTATCGTAACACAAGCATCGACTGGTTCAACAAATATTGAAGTTGTACCTTACGATGCAAATGATTCAGTTATTGCTGATGGTACTAACAACTGTAGAGTGTTTGTTTACGGTTCTGAGTTTGAAAAAGGTAGATCTTACTTAACGCCTGCTGGTTACACTGATGCTGGCGCTTATGGTACAGCTACTGATTCAAGAGGTGCTAACGAGCCTAAGTTTAAAACTTACACTAACAAACCAATTATTTTAAAAGATTACTACGAAGTTTCAGGATCTGACACTTCTAAGATTGGTTGGGTAGAAGTTACAACTGAAGGTGGTCAAGGAGGTTACTTATGGTACTTAAAAGCTGAATCTGAAACAAGACTAAGATTTACTGATTACTTAGAGATGTCAATGTTAGAAGGTGTTAAAGCATCTGGCACTAACAATGCAGATTTAATTATAGGTGGTACTGATGGTGATGCTGCTGGTACTCAAGGTTTATTTGATGCTGTTGAAGACAGAGGTAATGTTACTACTGGTGTTACTGGTATTAACGCTTCTACTGATTTAGCTGAATTTGACGCTATTTTAGCTGAATTTGATAACCAAGGTGCTATTGAAGAAAACATGATGTTTGTAAACAGAGCTACGTCTCTTGCAATGGACGATATGTTAGCTGCGATGAATTCTTACGGCGCAGGTGGTACATCTTACGGTGTATTTAACAACTCTGAAGATATGGCATTAAACTTAGGTTTCTCTGGTTTCAGACGTGGATCTTACGATTTCTACAAGTCTGACTTTAGATACTTAAACGATAAAGCTACTAGAGGTGGTATTAATGCTGTTGCAGGTGCTTCTGCAATTAGAGGTATTATTATTCCAGCTGGTACTTCTTCGGTTTATGACCAAAATTTAGGTAAAAACCTTACTAGACCTTTCTTACATGTAAGATATAGAGCTTCACAAACTGATAACCGAAGAATGAAAACTTGGGTTACTGGTTCTGTTGGTGCTGCTACATCTGCTTTAGATGCAATGCAACTACACATGTTATCAGAAAGATGTTTAGTTACTCAAGGTGCTAATAATTTCATGTTATTGAAATAAGCATTATTTACATTAAAGAACCGGGGCTTCGGCCTCGGTACTTTTATTTTTTATTAATTTTATTATATATTATATTATGGCAAAAAAACAAACAAAAGCCTCATACCAAGGAGATCCTGGTGATGAGCACGTAGAAAAAGTAGCACCGGTTATGGAAACTCCAAAACCAAAAACAAAAGTTGAACCTGCAAAACCAAAGTGGGAAGTAAAAGATAGAATTTATTATTTAAAAGGTAGCAAAAAACCTTTGTCTTATATGTTAAAAAGTTCTAATATTTATTATTTTGACGAAGAAAAAGGTTATGAAAGAGAATTAAAATATTGTCAAAATCAAAAAACACCATTTGTTGATGAAATGAAAGGTGACCAAAGATTAGAGCATGTTATTTTTAGAAATGGAACTTTGTTTGTTGAAAGATCAAAAACAACTTTACAAAAGTTTTTATCATTATACCACCCTCATAAAGACAATGTTTTTTATGAATTTAAAGCAGAAGAATCTGCAGTTCAAGAAGTAGAAACATTAGAATTACAAGCAGACGCTATATTAGCAGCTAGAGATATGAATATTGAAATGGCAGAAGCTGTTATGAGAGTAGAGCTAGGTTCTAAAGTATCTAAGATGAGTTCTAGTGAGCTTAAAAGAGATTTACTTATATTTGCTCAACAAAACCCTTCTTTGTTATTAGAGTTGGTTAACGACGATAATGTTCAACTTAGAAATTTTGGTATTAAAGCTGTTGAATTTAAAATTATTAAATTATCTAAAGATCAAAGAAACTTTTTATGGGGATCAAATGATAGAGTTATAATGACAGTTCCATTTGACGAGCATCCGTACACGGCTTTAGCACATTGGTTTAAAACTGATGAAGGTATGGATATATATCAACAAATTGAAAAACGATTAAAATAATCAAACTGTAGGAGCGGTCGCTCTACGGGGCGATCGCAAACTACAATAAAAAAAATATGGTAAATATAAACACGGTATATCAAACAGTACTAGCTCTTGCTAATAAAGAGCAAAGAGGATATATAACTCCTCAAGAATTTAATTTATTTGCCAACCAAGCACAAATGAGTATTTTTGAACAATACTTTTATGATTTAAATCAATTTTTAAGAGTGCCAGGTAACAATACTGCCTATGCTGATATGGTTGATTTATTAGAAGAAAAAATTAGTAATTTTGAACAAACAAACACAGCTGTTGGTAGCGGAACTGTTTTGCCATCTAATCTATATAAACTACAACAAGTACAATGGGCAAATGCTGGTAAAATCTACACGGCAGAATATGTTGATAGAAAAACATTTTTACAAATGCGAGGTGTTGCTCTTGTTAAACCTACCGATACAAAATTAATATATATTAGAAATAAATATGGAATAGCTGTTATAGGTGATGATCAAAAAACTGTTGGAGTAACTTGTAATTATATTTCAAAACCTTCAATTCCTAGTTGGACATACGTTGTTGTTAACAAAAAAGCTTTGTACAATGCTAATGCAGCTGATCATGAACACTTTGATCTACATGAGTCTGAGCAGACCGAACTTGTTACTAGAATTTTAGCTTTAGCGGGTATAACATTAAAAGACAATAGTTTATTTCAAATTGCATCTAGCCAGACAAATAGTCAAATCCAACAACAAAAACAATAACAAATGACAGTAAATCCAAATAGAATTCAAAAAGATTATTACGAAGGAAATAATTATGGGGATTATCAATTTACTTCATTACAAGACATTGTAAATCAATTTTTAGTTGTATATGTTGGAGAAGAAAAAGTAATTAACAAGGCTAGTAAAACAGACGTTGCTTTTCATGCTCAACGCGCTTTGCAAGAACTGTCATTTGATACTTTCAAGTCTGTAAAAGCTCAAGAAATAGTTTTACCACCATCGCTTCAAATGATATTACCTCATGATTATATAAACTACACAAATATTTCTTGGTCAGACAGTTCTGGTATACAACACACTATTTACCCAACAAACAAAACGTCAAATCCTTTTTCAATTGCTCAAAATCTAGATGGTTCGTATGAATTTTCTAATGATGTTGAACTTTTATTTGGTAATAGTTTTACAAGCTCATCTGGTACAATTCACCCTAGATGGAAAAAATCTTCATTAAATAATGTGCAAAGAAACGGTCAAAGCTCACCTCCAACTGGTTATTTAGGTTTTGGTGGTGGCTACAAAATTCAAGCTAATAACTCTAATCAAGCTTTAGAGTTTACACACGTTTCCCAACCTATAAACCCAGTTAATAACTTAGCTCATACTGGTAGAGTTTTGTCTTGTTGGCAAAAATTAGATGTTACAGATATTAACAATTTAAAAATATCTGCAGTTGTAAATCTTTTTTCAAAAGCATCTTCAACAAGCATAACTGTTCCTGATGGTGAGGTTACAATAGGCATACAAACACAGCCTGGACAACAAAACACAACTACAGATGGTAATGCACAACAACTATCTAGCAATAATTATTTAAGTAAAAATATTCAAGACCCAGATCTTGGGTTTATGTTATTTAACTCTTCTGCCGGGTCTGACGTAGTGCAAGAACAAGATGTTGACGTTTCTAATTACAATACAGTTTATTTTATAATAAATAGTAGAGTAAAAATTACAGATCCAGAAAACGACGGTACTGGAGTAATAGGAACAACAATACCTGGGCAATTAAAATTTAAAAATATTGTTAAAGAAGTTTCTGCTGTTAACGGTCTTTCAACTACAAAATTGTTACATAAAGATTTACAAACAGAAAACTCTACTACATGGACTAACTTTAAGTCAACTAACACATCAGAAAACAATAACCACGAGTATGATACAGATAATTATGATTTGATAATCGGTAAAAGGTACGGGTTAGACCCTCAGCATAGCCAAGTAAATGGTTCTTTTTATATAGATAATTTAAAAGGTTTAATACATTTTAGCTCTAATATTTCTGGAAAAACTGTAATATTAAACTATATAAGTGATAGTTTAGGTACTGATGAAGAAATGCAAGTGCACAAATTAGCTCAAGAAGCAATGTACAAGCATATAATGTACGCTATTTTATCTACTAAAGCAAACGTACCGGAATACATTGTTAGAAGATACAAGCAAGAAAAATTTGCAGCAACTAGACAGGCTAAATTAAGACTGTCAAATATTAAGCTAGAAGAAATAACACAGATACTTAGAGGTAAGTCTAAGTGGATAAAACACTAATATATGCCAGAAATTAAAAACACTTTCACTCAAGGTAAAATGAACCAAGACCTTGATGAAAGAATTGTTCCTAATGGACAGTACATAGACGCAATGAATATTAAGGTAACGTCGTCAGACGATGCTAGTGTTGGTGTTGTTCAAAATATATTAGGTAATTACAGGGTTGAAGATGTTATATCACCGGGATCTGGCTACATGTGTATAGCAACTATTGCTGATGAAAAAAATAATAAACTATATTGGTTTGTTACTCAAGAACCATCATCAACGCACGCAATACTTGAGTACAACTTAACAAGTGAAAGAACTAAAATAGTTTTAGTAGATAAAAAAAATGATACTTTAAAGTTTACTCGAAAAATTATCACAGGTATAAATATAATTGACAACTTGTTATTTTGGACTGACAATTATTCTGAGCCTAAAAAAATAAATATAGATGATTGCATAAAAGGTACGATAGAGTCTAATCCAACTATTACAAATTTAGACAACGCACTTCACACTAGATTAATAGTTGATGGTGTTGATAAAGGTGATATATCAGAAAAAAATATTACTGTTATTAGAAAAAGCCCTAAACAATCACCTACAATAACAATAAACAAGCCTACCGATTCAAACGCACCAAAGCTGTTTGAACAAGTTTTTCCTAGATTTTCTTTTAGATATAAGTATAACGACGGACAATATTCTTCTTTTGGTCCTTTTACTCAAGTAGTATTTAATCCTGTGTACGTAGATGCAGAGTATGGTAGAGAAGATGCTTACTCAACTAAAGACTCACATAACTTAGCAATGGTAAATCAAATAAAATCTATTGATATATCTAACTTTGTTTCTTCTAGCACTCCAGAAGATGTTATGCAAGTTGAAATACTTTACAAAGAAGATGGCTCTTCTGTAGTTTTTTCTATAAAAACAATTGATTATGATGATATTGATTGGAACAACAATAGTTATACGCTAGAATCAGAGACAATATTTGCAGCAATACCTTCTAATCAGTTTCTAAGACCTTGGGATAACGTACCTAGAAAAGCTTTAGCGCAAGAAATTACAGGTAATAGAATTGTTTATGGTAACTACACTCAAGGTTATGATTTGTTAGCTTGGAACGATTTTAAAGTAGGAAATAAAATACAAGCTAGTTTTGGCTTAAGAGAAAACATTTCAACTTTTGCAAAAGGTGGTTTACCGTCTTTAAAGACTCAGAGAAATTACCAAGTAGGTTTTGTTTGGGGAGATAAATACGGTAGAGAAACACCTGTTTTTACTTCTGAAGATGGTGGTGTTAACATACCTTGGTACAACAACGATTTTGAGCAATTGGCAAGTAAAAGTTTATTTTTAAAAGCAAATCTTGCTACATTTATACCTGTTTGGGCAGACTATTACAAAGTTTATGTAAAAGAAACTTCAGGTGATTACTACAATTTGTTAATGCCAAAAGCATATCCTTCTTCAAGCTTATCACAAGAAGTATTTGACAAATATGAAGACCGTGTTTGGATTAGCTTTCAATCTACAGATAGGAATAAAGTTACAGAAGATGATTATTTAATAATTAAAAAACAACTTGTTGGTAACCACAAGCAGGTACCTCTTAAAAATAAATTTAAGATATTAGACATACAAAACGAAGTTCCTGACGCTATAAAATTTAAGTATACTTCTTTAGGTGCAGCAACTCAAACAAGTGATAGTTCAACAACTTTTTTAAATGATGATTTATTTCCAAGTGCTGATTTTAGAATTGACCAAGTAGTAGATATGATTTACGTCAAAAAAGACGATTGGTTAAATACTTTAGGTGGAGCATCTTTATCGCCAGACAACGATAATGACAATTTACATGTTACAGATTTGTATATTTATTGGAAAGATATAGTTAAAAACAGTGAATCAGAAAGATATAATGTAGTTGGTATAAACGTGTTGTCTGGTAGTTATAGGCTTAAGTTAGAAAAAGAAATTACAAGCTATGACGCAGCTTTAGCAGATACAAACGGTGTAGAAGACACTGCTGATGACATAGGAGATAACATAAAGTTTTTTATTGACAGAAAAGATGAAAAAGATATTGATCAGTTTTCAGGTAAGTTTTTTGTTCAAATAGTTTATAAGACACCTGTAGAGCCAGAAGAAATTGATCCTAACGCGCCCACTGTAATTATAGGTCAACAAAAATCAAATTGGTTTTATGATCCAACTTCAGAATTTGATGCTACGCCTTTAGGAATTATAAATACTACACCAATATCTTCGCCACCAACTGCCACTTCTAACACGCTAACAGGTAGCACTGGTAAAACAGAAACAGAAGGTGATTGGGTGAAATTAGCGCAAGAGCTAGACTCAAGTAAAGAAAGAGGTTTTTTTATAGATAATATGGCTATGGTTGCTGGACAACCTTTTAACGATAATACTGAAACTACAAACGTTAAAATATCTGGAAAAACTTGGATTGGCTGGTTAGAAGGTCCTGCTGAGCCACAACCCCACTGGAATGTTATTGATAGTAGCGGAAATTATGGTTGGACAAATTTTACTTTTGATCCTAATATACCTATATATCCACAGATCGATTCATCGTATAGCCTAAGAGCTTTTAGTAGATATGGAAATAACATAGTTAAAGATCATCTTCAAGAAGTAAATGGTTTAGAAGGTTTTTTAACTACTAAAGAAGAGCATGTAGGAAATACAATAGGAAATCTAGGTCCTATAACAGGCTATAGGAGGTGGAAGGGAAAAGGAAATTCTTTATTTCCTTTAGCAGGTCTAGGAGACGATACATATGGTCTTGCTGAACAAGACGGTCCAAATGGCGTGCCTGGAGTTCAACCTAACGCTAGCAATAGATTTTTTATACATTTATCTTTTTTAGCACCAGGTGAAGATTTACATGATGGTAATTGGGATTCAAACGCTTATGCTGACGCAGAATATTTTGGTGTTAACAGCCCTGGTAATCATATGCAAGCGATATGGGGTGGTGGTGTGTTTACTAGTGGTAGCAAAGTGCTTGAGATGGAAGGAAATTATGATGCTTCTAATAATCCACTGGCCGGTGCGCCAGGCCCTGGTACTGGTCAAGGGTATGATAATAGATTTAATTACGCTAAAAAAAATAAAGAACAATGGAACCCTGCTTGGCCACCATCAGCAGATCCAGAAGGAAAAATTGCAACTTTTATTAGTAACATTACAAATGGAGGTAGATTTCACTTTTCTTCTGACCCAGATACAGAATTTAGAATTATAGGTGATGTGAAAGAAAAAAGAATATACAACCACACTCCTTGGGTGGCTCAATACAAATGGAACCCTAATGAAAACAATACGACAAACCCAACGGTTTCAAACAACGGGCTTGTTTTAAGTGGTAATAGTGTTGATGAAGCTGCCAGTGCTTGGTTAGACACTGATAACATTAGTAACTTTCAAGATTTTCAAAATAAAATTACATCTTTTGGAAGAGCTAACAATAGAAGAGTTGTTTATATATTTGAAGTAGATAAAAATCCAGTTGATTATACAAGTGTTATATCTGTAGGTTCTGCAGATTTTGACTCTAATAGCCAGTTAGATATTACTTTTGTATCAAGCAGTCCTAACGTTTTGTTAAAAGATTTAATCAAAGGTGCTGCAATATGGGAGACAGAAGCTAAACCAGGCGAAGATTTAGATCTTTATTACGAAGCTAGTCAAGCAATACCAATACGCTTAACAGACGAAACAAACGAGTTATTTGCGCCAATAGGATCAAGAGTAGAAATACTACTTGATGAGGCTAGAAATGGTAAACACACTATTAATTCAGATGTGTTTTTAGAATCTTGGATTAATAATAGAGAAATAACGCTAACAGGTGGCGGTGACGGTAGTGATTTTGGTTTTAATGTTCAAAATGCAGCTTTAGAAAACATAGATTATACCAGTGCACAAATAAGATTTTTTAGGCCAGACGGTAGTTACACTACAACTCGACTAACTGGTATTCCACAGCCACAAACTGGAGATTTTGTAGCTATATTTAATTTAGACCCAACTTTAGATGCTTCAATGGAGCAAGGTTTAAGTTATTTTAATTGTTATTCTTTTGGTAACGGTATAGAGTCAAATAGAATAAGAGACGATTTTAACGCGCCTAGTATCTCTAAAGGTGTTAAAGCTTCTTTAGTTTTAGATCAAGAATATAAAGAAGAAAACAGAAAACACGGTTTAATATATTCTGGTATTTACAACTCTACTTCAGGTGTGAATAATTTAAATCAGTTTATAATGGCTGAGAATATTACTAAAGATTTAAATCCAACATACGGTAGTATACAAAAATTATTTCAAAGAAGAATTAGTTTAGTAGCTTTTTGCGAAGATAGAGTTGTAAGCATAACATCTAATAAAGACTCTTTGTTTAATGCTGATGGTAATTCTCAATTAGTATCTACTAATAATGTTTTAGGTGATGCAACACCTTTTGTTGGTGATTTTGGTATATCTAAAAACCCAGAGTCGTTTGCTAAAGAAAGTTATAGAGCTTATTTTGCTGACAAACAAAGAGGTGCAGTTCTTAGGTTATCAATGGACGGTATAACAGCTATTTCAGACGCTGGCATGGACGATTATTTTAGAGATAATTTAAAGCTGTCAGGAGAAATTTTAGGTAGTTACGATGCTCATAGCAAGAACTACAATATTACAATGAGAAGTGGTAAGCCGGGGGAAAACATTATAACTAATAATTCTATTAGCATAGGTACTGAGTCCGAAGATGATCTTAACTTAACACCTCAAGAAATAATTATTGATGGAGAAATTGATAATTTTGTTGCATACACACCGGGAACTAATTTTATAGACGCTGGTACAAATATTTATGAAAATGATATTATAGAAGTAGAAACTACTATAAAAAACTACGATGAAATAGGTATTGGTGAATTAATTCAAGAAACTCAAACAACAACTACAACACAAAGTTCTTTTACATCATTTGCAACAGCATCGCTAACATTGATGCACATGCCTTTCACAAGGTTAGACAAAGGAAACCCTTTTATAACTGGAGAAGGAAATGGGTTCTTGGGTAATGATCAAAAATATACAGCATTAAGAAATTATACATCAACTTTTGTTACAGAAAACGAAGCTGGAAATGTAGATTATTACCCAACATCACCACAAGGAGTTGCAGGATCAAATAGTAATGCGTGGTACACAGGTCTCAACCCGAGTAGCCCAGGTTTAAATGTAGGGCCAAGTCAGGATATTTTTTGGAATCCAGATGCTGATGGTTATATGAACCAAACCCCTGCTAACAATGAAGCTCCTTTTGGAACAACAGCCACGCACAGAAACCCTTGGTTTAACACAACTTCATCTCCTAATAGTGGTCATGGTATTGTTTTTGATAAAACATCTTCAACACAAGAATTAATACTACCTGGCACAAAGAAAACTTCTATTAATGTAGTAACACCAACGCAAGTGCTTAATGAGTATTCTAGCGCTGTACCTACTACAATATTTAACGGTGAAGAAATTAGAATTATTATTGGTGCAAGAGGTATGTCGTACACACATCCTAATTCACCACAGACTGGAAGCTCTAGTCTTCATCATCGTTATTTAACAATACAGCTTTACGACGGTGCAACAGCGTTAACAGATTCTGTGCTCATGGATCCAACTAGTGTGCCATCAGGTATTACTCAAGGCTACGCTGATTATAAGTATGTTCCGCTCCCAACTGGATCATTTCCAGAAGATTGCAGAATAGGTTTTCAAACAACAGCAAGTGTAAATTTTCCAAATTTACCAGATAACTCTGCTAGACCACATGACGTTTCTTTTAAATTTACCAACGGTACTGATGAAAGCGAAGCTATAATTGTTCAAGATCTTCAAGTTCATATTAAATTTGTAGACACGGATGGTAATGAGGCAGACGAGCTTTATGGTTCAATTGAATCGTTTGCAATAGAAAAAAGACATTACATGTCTGATGTAGATACTTTCACATCAATAACTACTGATGACGGTAATCCTGTTCCAGACGTAATAATACCAGCTTTTGCCACTGTAGTGCACGCGGTTAGACACTGGAATTTAACTGATACTTTATTAACAAACAACTTGCGAGAGCATTTGTACACTAGAAATGCTAAAATTACATATGGTTATAATTTTGGAGCTTTAACAACCCACAACTTAACACAAGCAGGTACTGGAGCTACAACGTCGTATGTTTTCCCAACAAGTGGTAACGTGAGTAATGGTACTGTTTTTTATAACGATGGTATTGGTGATGAAGATGACGGTATGTATGCAGACAATAAATATCTTACGGATGATGTATTTGTTTTTGATAATGAACTTGGAGGTATTGTAGTGCAGCAAAGTGTTGCAGCTTCATCAGGTGATTGGTATTTTATAGACTTAATATACAACTCTTATATAGAAGGCGATGGTATAACAATTAAATCAAGTGGAGATGCTGGCGGGATTTTGTTTCAATTAATTAATACAGAGCTTTACGGATCAAACCAAGATGTATTAAGAGCTGTTTTTCAAGTAGATGACGAGCAATCAAATTTAGAAATAATTTCAATTCAAATACCTGACAATGTTAGTATAGAAATTGAAGATTTCAAGCTAATACCAATAAACAATGTTTATACCGGTGGTGATATAACGCACTGGAATTTTAATAATGATCCAAATCCACCTAACCACTCTTTTGATGTTCCAAGTATATATGGTAGTGTTAATGGTGTCGAGTTTGATGTTGCTAATGGTGATGCTAGAAGATATGTTTTTCAAAGCTTTATTACGCCTCCAATACCAACTAATGACGGCTATAAACTTGAGTTTAAAATATCTAATTATATTAGTGGCTCTTTAAAGTTATATACGATAGGCGTAGACACAGACGGTAACCCAGAAGGTATAACAATTGAAAACGTAATAAACGCAGATGGTGACTATTCTATTGATTTTAATTTTGACGACAACAGCTATGATCTTACAAAAGACAGTGTTATCGTGGGTCAAACTACACCGGTAAGCTCGCACCCTACTCAAATGCAAGACCTTGTTATATTTCAAAGTAATTTAGCTGATGGCTTTGTTGGTTGTGTAAAAAATATATCACTTATTGATCAAACAAATTATTACACGAGCTCAATAATTAACTCTTTTAACATTAGTGGATTTGACCAGCAGTTAAACACTTACATAGATTTTCAAGAAACATCTACGGGTGACGGGCAAATTGTATTTACTAACGCGCCAATACAAGGTGATATTGGTCAAGTTCAAATAAGTCAACTGATAGATAAAGAAATTAATCAAAACGAAACATATAGACTTAAGTTTGATTATCATATTACTAGCGGTGCTATAGGTGTTTATTATTTTAGCTCAATAGATAACAAAGGTTTTATAGTTGAAGGTTTAACGGGTGAAAATGTAGAGTACAATGTAATGCACACAATAAACGAGGATTATACCGCTGGTTATCTTAAAGACACATTGGTTTTCTTTGTTGACGAAAACGATACTACTGGCACAATAGACAATGTAATGTTAAGACAAGAGTTTATTGCGTCAGACATTTCTACAACAAGTTTTAGTGAAAACGTTAGAGGTTGGGTTAGTAAAAAATCTTTTATACCAGAGCAAGGTGTTAGTATTTCAAGCGAGTATTTTACAATGGACAAAGGTCGTTTATATAAACACAACTATAAAGCAGGGCCTAGAAATACTTTTTATGGCGTTACAGAGCCATCTACTATTACTGCTGTTTTAAACGAAAGCCCTTCATCAGTAAAAATATTTAATACTTTAAATTATGAAGGCAGCCAGTCAAAAGTAATTGAAGGTAATTCAGCTGTTTCAATAGATGGAAATACTTATAGCACTTTAGAAACATATAACTTAACTGAAGACAAAGGTTGGAGCGTAGATTATATAAAAACAGACAAACAAGAAGGTAGTTTAAATGAGTTTATAGAAAAAGAAGGTAAGTGGTTTAACTATATCAAAGGCTTGTCTACAGATGTAAAAACTTCTGATTTAAGCTTTCAAGGACTAGGAATTGTTAAAACGGAAACAACAAATTAACAAATGGATATAAAAACAATTAATTCGGTAAAAATAAGCCAAAGCAATATGTCTGTGGTCGCACAATCTAGGTTGTTAAATATAACTGGTGATGTAGGTGCTAGTTTTATTATTAACGTTATTAAAATAAATGGAACTGGCAAAGAAAGTTATTACAACTTTAAAACAAAAGTTTTTACCGACGCTTTTATTGCTGCTAATGCTTTAAGACAAACTATGGGTTCTAGTAATTTTTCAATACCTATAAGCTTTCCAGCGGATGCTAGTGGTGATGTGTATAGCATAATTGTAATACCGTCAAAAAATACAGTATTAAAAAATGGTGGTGGAGTTATAAATAAAAAAATAACTCAAGTTGGACAAACAACGCTTCTTTTAGAAGTTGATGAAGGTAGCGAAATTAGCTCTGCTTTTGGAAATAAATACACAGCAAATCCGCCAGATACATCTGTTTCTAGTGTAGGATCTACTGTTCAAAGTGGATCTACAAGTGTTCCTATTGCTTGGACTTTAACAAACGCAGCTAGTGATACTCATGGTTTTGGTTTTATGTTTCCTGATAGACTAAGCTCATTTGTAATACCAGATTCATATTGGTTTACTGAGCAAACTCAAGTTGTAAATGGAACTATATCTAGCTCTACAACATTAGTTTTAGACAGCGTTGTTAATTTAATTGTTGGTATGACTTTGTCACACACTAATTCTGGTAGTATATCTGGCGCGCCTGTAATAGCAGCAATAAATGGTAACACGCTTACACTTTCTGTTGCTCAGTCTCTTAGTGATGGAGTTACTCTTGGGTTTAGAGCTTATGGCCCAACTTTAATAAGCAAAGTGTTTGGCTTAAATATAGCTTTTAACAACTTTGTTGCAATAGGAACTGAGCTAATAAAAACAGTTAGATCAAACACAACTTTTCCAGCATCTGACGGTGCTGTAACTGTTAATTTAAATGGTACATATGGTGTTGCTGGTGGTAATTTAGTTAGAATAAAAGGTTTTAATATAAATGAAAACGCAAGTAACAATGTAGTGGTGAGTGTTAGCGCAAGTTCTACAGCTGGTAGTATTAATGTTACATTTGCTGGCGCTGCGGATGATGAAGTTGTAGAAAGTATTGTAACTGCTGGGACTAAGCTTTACGTAAACGGTTCGCATCAAGAAATAAAAATAACTGGTACTGTAATTATAAACAAATACCCAGAAACAAACGCTAAACTAAAACTTGATTTAACTAAATTTATAACACACGGAGCTGCATCATAAAATATTAGAATAACATGGCACAAACTATAACACTAGAAAATAACATAGACAATAATTCTTTACAAATTGGTGACAATGCGTATTACGTAGTTTTAACTAACGGTTATGGTGACACTGATCCTAAGCCTCTTGGTAAAATAACTGAAATTGGTGTTGATTACATAAAAGTAAATCCCGGTGATATTGATTTAGAAGAAAATGATTTTATAATGTTTTCTAAAAACAAAGAAGTAAACAACAGTAGTTTGCTTGGTTATTACGCTGAAGTAAAACTAACAAACAATTCAACTGATAAAGCAGAATTATTTGCGTTGGGCTCTGAGGTGCTAGAAAGTAGTAAATAACACATAAAAAATGTAACTATAATAGATATGAATAACAAATTAAAGAAAAAAAGTCC
>Ga0209336_10000583_pt1 | contig 18603 bp, 28 predicted proteins | sample LinPmetageLP32_FD_184042 | JGI IMG/M metagenome (GOLD analysis project Ga0209336, IMG submission 184042) | Marine viral communities from the Pacific Ocean - LP-32 (SPAdes) (version 2) | ecosystem: Environmental > Aquatic > Marine > Oceanic | place: Pacific Ocean | collected 2009-08-23 | reverse complement strand
CCATGGAAAAGAGATGTACTTGCACAAGTCATAACAGATTTAAGACAATCAGGTGCTGGTGTCATTATGATACCTATACTATTCTCAGAAGAAGATAGAATGGGTGGTGATGATATTCTTGCACAAACACTTATTGATAATGGGGTTGTTATTGCACAAGTAGGAACATCACAAGTAAATAAAAATTCAGTACCAAGAGGAGTTGCAAAAATAGGAAATCCATTACCATATCTTTTTGAATGGGAAGGTATGTTAGGACCAATATCAAAACTAGGTCAAAATGCAAATGGTGTAGGTGTTATAAACACAGCACCAGAAATAGATGGTGTCGTAAGAAGAATACCATTGATAATGAGAATAGGTGATGAAACATATCCTACAATCGCTTTAGAAGTTATTAGAGTTGCAACAGGCAATCCTAGTTATCAAGTTAAGGCAGGAGAAGGTGGTGTTCAAGCAGTAAGAGTTCCAGGTTTTCCTATTATAAGTACCGACCCAAATGCAAGAATATGGTTGAGATGGAATAAAACTTTTGAAACAATATCAGCTTCATCAAATGACTTTTCAAAATTTAATGCTCGTACTGTAATTATAGGAACAACAGCAGAAGGATTAAACAGTATCATTGCAACACCAGTAGGTGAAAAATATGATTACATGTTATCTGCTTCTACATTGCAAACTATGATAGATGGTAAACAAATAAATAGATATGATATAAGTTCATTTTTAGAATTAGTTTTATCTGTTATATTAGGACTTACTGTTATACTAATATCAAGATTTACACCCTACTGGTTTGTAGGTTTAAGTTTAATATCCTTATATAGTGCAAGTGTTTTTGGTTCAAAATTCTTATTTGATAAATACTTAATATTATCGGATGTAAGTTGGATAATAATTGTAATTACTATAGTCGGTATGCATAGTATATTCAATAGATTCATCTTAGAGTTTAGATTGAAACAGCAAATAAGAAAACAATTTGAAACATATCTAGACCCAAGACAAGTTGCTGAATTACAAAAAGACCCAAGTAAATTAAAATTAGGTGGTGATAGAAAAGAAATGAGTTTCTTATTTATGGACATAGTAGGATTTACACCAATATCAGAATACTACAAAAACAAAGATGACCCAGAAGGACTAGTTGAAGTTATCAATGACTATCTCAATCGCATGACAAAAATTGTACTAGAAAATGGTGGTACAGTTGATAAGTACATGGGCGATTGTATCATGGCATTTTGGAATGCACCACTTGATTGTAAAGACCACGCTGAAATGGCAGTAAAAACTGCTGTCGAATGTGCTGAAGAAACAAAAAGATTAAAACAAGATTTCAAAGAAAAAGGACTACCCGACATCAATATAGGTTCTGGTGTAAATACTGGAACCTGTATCGTAGGTAACATGGGTAGTGATACAAGATTTGATTATTCAGTAATTGGGGATGCTGTTAATCTTGCAGCTCGTTTAGAAGCTGCTACAAGAAACTATAAAGATGAAAATGGTGACATACTTTCTACTCTATATTCTTCACACACAATGGAGAAATTAAAGAATATAGAATCAGTAGAAATAGATAAAATTAAAGTTAAAGGAAAGGAGGAACTGATAACAATATATACACCGAAGTAGTGAAAATTTAATTTGAACAAACTGAATCATTGTAGAGGAGGTGGTCCATATTTATCCAATGAATCAAAAAGTTATAGTATGGCATATAATAACGATAAAGATTTAATTACGAACGGAGGAAAAATTTGACACTAACACAAAAAACTAAATTAGAAAAAATTATTAGAAAGGTGATACCTACAAGACTACAAGAAATGTACTTAAAAAATCTGGATTGGATGAAGACACGCCTACAAAAAGAACATAGACACAGGCGTGCTACTAAAAAAGTAAGTATATTAAAAAGTAGATTTTAACAAATGTTAGTTAGGGCTGTGCTACCCCCTAGTACAGTCCTAGACTTTTAACAAAGAATAAATAGAAATGAAAAGCAAAACATAGTAATAGACGCCAAGTATAGGTGTATCGAGATAAAAACACAATTGCTATTCGATTATAAATAAACATATGGCAGAGAACGATTTACAGAAACTAGCAGTAGACATAGAAGGAATGAAGAAAGATATAGCTAACGCTAGTATGTTTCATTCTAGATTAGATACTGCCATAGATAAACTAACTGATGTATCAACATCTATTAAACAGATGTTAGCTGTGCATGAGCAAAAACTTACCCAAACAGAAAAAACTGAAGAAATCTTATTTGATAAAGTGAGAGAAAGGGGTGAAGAATTAGATATGGTGTATAGAGATTTACAAAGAGATATAAATCAAGTTGAAAAAAGATTACTACTAGAAATGAAAACCTTAAAATCTTGCTTTGACGGAAGAGTTTCCGTTCTTGAAAGATGGAGATGGTTGATTATAGGTGGTGCTCTTGCTATAGGATTCATAGTGGCAAAAAACATGCCAAAAATCATCAATTCAGCAGGATTCTTTTAATCTAACTATCAACCAGACTTGACATATCATGTATACTCCTGTATACTTACACAAGTGTTATGTCAAATTATATAGATTTAAAATATATCAATATTCTATCTACCAGGTTAGAACAATTTAAACAACGAGGAAACAATCTGTTTAACTTCAGATGTCCTTATTGTGGTGATTCTGGCAAAGATAAAACCAAGGCAAGAGGATATTTGTATGCAGTCAAAAATGACATGTTTTACAAATGTCATAATTGTGGGCATGGTACTAATATGCCTAATTTTGTAAAAGACCAAGACAATAAATTATATTCAGAATATTGTTTTGAGAAATTCAAAAGACCAATTAAAAAAGAAGAAGTAGATTTTAAACCTGTCTTTAAAAAAGTAGAATTTAAACTAGACTTAGGTATAAAGATTTCAGATTTAAATGATAATCATCCTGCTAGAAAATATGTAAGTAATAGAAAAATACCTGAAGATAAATTTGACTTATTATTTTATTGTGATAAGTTTATGACTTTAGTTAATAAAGTTAAACCTAAGACTTTTAAAAATACAGATAGAGATTATCCTAGATTGATAATACCTTTCTTTGATGAATCAGGTAAACTATTTGCATTTCAAGGTCGTGCTTTTGGTAAAGAACAACCTAAATATATCACTATTAAGTTAGATGAAAGTAAACAAAAAGTCTATGGTCTTGAAAGAGTAAACTTTCTAGAACCAATAAAAATAGTAGAAGGTCCTCTAGATAGTATATTTTTAGACAATTGTTTGGCGGCCGCTGGGGCAGACTTAAAAAATATTAAAAAAAGTCTTTCAAGTGAGCAGATAACTTATATATATGATAACGAACCGAGAAATTACGAAATCATCAAACAGATGTATAGTGTAATTGAACAAGGTTATAGTATCGTTATATGGCCAGATTACTTTAAACACAAAGACATTAACGATATGATTCTATCAGGCTTGACTTCTGAGCAAGTTGCTGATATAATCATCAACAATACACATAACAGTTTAGCTGCAAAGGCTAAACTTGATTTTTGGAAGAGAGTGCAAATATGAATGAACAACAAATTTATGTAGTTAAGAGAAATGGGCGTGGTAAAGTTCCTCTTGATATTGAAAAGATACATGAAATGGTAGAATATGCTTGTGAAGATATAACCGGAGTATCGGCTTCAGAAGTAGAAATGAATAGTGGTCTACAATTTCACGATGGTATATCAACACAAGACATCCAACAAATATTAATTAAGTCAGCAGCTAATTTAATATCATTAGAAAAACCAAACTATCAATATGTGGCTGCAAGACTATTATTATTTGGTCTAAGAAAATCTATCAACAGAAGATTATGGGACCATCCACATATATTTGAACAGGTACAAAAAGGTGTTAAGTTAGGTGTCTATGATAAAGATTTATTAAAGTGGTATGATAAAAGAGATTGGGACAGAATGGAACAATGGATTGTGCATGAAAGAGATTATGAATTTACATATGCAGGTCTAAGACAAGTCATTGACAAATACTTAGTACAAGATAGAAGTTCAGGTGATGTTTTTGAAACACCTCAATTTATGTACATGTTAATTGCAGCTACTGTATTTTCTAATTATCCTAAAGATACAAGACTTACATATGTCAAAAAGTATTATCGTGCAATCAGTAAACACTTAATCAATATACCAACACCAGTTATGGCAGGTGTTAGAACACCACTTAGACAATATGCTTCTTGTGTATTGGTAGATAGTGCTGATACATTAGAATCAATTTTTACTTCTGACATGGCGATAGGAAGATATGTTGCTCAAAGAGCAGGTATAGGTATTAATGCAGGCCGTATCAGAGGTATCAATTCTAGAATTAGAGGTGGTGAAGTACAACATACCGGTGTTATTCCTTTCTTAAAAAAATGGGAAGCTACAGTAAAATGTTGTACACAAAATGGTGTAAGAGGTGGAAGTGCAACAGTACACTTTCCAGTATGGCACCAAGAAATAAAAGATATATTAGTTTTAAAAAATAATAAAGGTAGTGATGATAACAGAGTTAGAAAACTAGATTACTCAATACAATTATCAAAACTATTCTATGAAAGATTTATTAAGAATGAAGACATAACATTATTCTCACCACATGAAGTGCCTGAACTATATGAAAATTGGGGTACAGATAAATTTGATGAATTATATGTGGCTGCTGAAAGAAAAACTTCAGTATATAAAGAGAAAGTAAATGCACAAGATTTGTTCATGTCTATATTAAAAGAAAGGGCAGAAACCGGTCGTATCTATATTATGAACATTGACCATTGTAATACTCACTCATCATTTAAAGATTTAATCAGAATGTCAAACTTATGTCAAGAGATTACATTACCAACAGAACCACTTCAGCACATTGATGGTGAGGGGGAAATCGCTCTATGTATACTAAGTGCTATCAATATAGGTAAACTAGTCTATTATGATGACCTAGAGAGTTTGTGCGACTTGTCTGTGCGAGCTTTAGATGAGATAATCGACCATCAAGGTTATCCTGTCAAAGCTGCTGAAGTTAGTACAAAGGCACGCCGAAGTCTTGGTATTGGGTATATAGGACTTGCACATTATCTCGCAAAATCAGGATTCAAATATGATGAACAAGGGGCATGGGATGCTGTAGATGAATTAACAGAACACTTTCAATATTATCTATTGAAAGCAAGTAATACACTTGCAAAAGAAAAAGGTAAATGTGAGTATTTTCATAGAACAAAGTATTCTGATGGCGTCTTACCTATTGATACTTACAAGAAAGAGGTGGATGAGATTGTAAATCGCAAACTAACTCTAGATTGGGAATCACTTAGGAAAGAAATAACTGAGCATGGTCTCCGACATAGCACTCTATCAGCTCAAATGCCATCAGAATCATCTAGTGTGGTTTCTAATGCTACAAACGGCATTGAACCACCTAGAGATTTCTTATCAGTCAAGAAATCAAAACAAGGACCACTTAAACAAGTAGTACCTCAATACTTATCATTGAAAAGTAAATACACTTTACTATGGAGTATGGGTGGGAACACCGGATATATAAATATCGTTGCAGTAATGCAGAAGTACTTTGACCAGGCAATATCAGGCAACTGGTCGTACAATCCAGAAGACTACGAGGAGAATCAAGTACCATTATCAGTAATGGCACAAGACCTTCTTACGACTTATAAACTAGGATGGAAAACATCTTACTATCAAAATACATATGATGGTAAGATAGATGAAGATGATAAACCTGATGTACTAGAGGATGATTCAACATACAAGGAAGAAGAACTAACAGAAGAAGAGGAGTGTGAATCATGCACAATATGAAAAGTGTTTTTAACAAAGAAAAAGGATTAGACTTTACAAAACAACCAATGTTTTTTGGTAAAGATTTAGCAGTACAAAGATACGATACATTTAAGTATCCTATATTTGACAAACTAACACAACAACAATTAGGTTTCTTTTGGAGACCTGAAGAAATATCTTTACAAAAAGATAGAAATGATTATCAGAATCTAAGAGAAGAACACAAATTTATATTTACATCTAATCTAAAATATCAAACAATGTTAGATAGTGTACAAGGTCGTGGACCAGCACTTGCATTTTTACCTTTCTGTAGTTTACCTGAATTAGAATCTTGTTTAATAACATGGGATTTTATGGAAACAATTCACTCTAGGTCATACACTTATATTATAAAGAACTTATATCCAAATCCTAATGAAGTATTTGATACTATCATTGATGATGAAAAGATAGGACAAAGAGCAAAATCAGTAACAAAGGCATATGATGATTTAATTGAAATAGGTTACAAAAAAATAATGGGACATGATGTAAATGAATACGAACTTAAAAAAAGATTATGGCTTGCATTATGTACAGTAAACATTTTAGAAGGTTTAAGATTTTATGTATCATTTGCATGTAGTTTTGCATTTGGTGAACTAAAACAATTAGAAGGTTCTGCTAAGATTATATCTCTTATCGCAAGAGATGAATCACAACATCTAGCAATATCTCAAAAAATAATTAATAACTATCGTGAACATGAACAAGATAAAGTTATGTTACAAGTAATCAAAGATACTGAACAACAAGTTTACGATATGTATGATGAGGCTGTTCAAGAAGAAAAAGATTGGGCAACATACTTATTGACAAAAGGTTCTATGATAGGACTATCAGAAAAATTACTTCATAGATTCGTAGAACACATGGCGAATAGAAGAATGAGAACTATAGGTTTAGAACCTAAGTATGACCAAAAAACAAATCCATTACCATGGGTACAACATTGGTTAAACTCTAAAGGTTTACAAAATGCACCACAAGAAACAGAAATTGAAAGTTATGTTATTGGTGGTATTAAACAAGATGTAGAGAAGGATACATTTAGTAACTTTAAATTATGATTGAATATCAATACTTGAATATAGAATGTGATAATTGCGATACGCCGTATGAAGTAAGGTGGGATGCCGAACATCCATCAGCACCTTTAACTTGTCCATTCTGTGGACACGAACTAGAAGATGAGGCATTTATAGATGAAGAAGATAAAAGCGATTGGAATTGATTACAGTTTAAATTCGCCAGCAATTTGTATTGCAACCGGCGACTTATCATTTGAAAACTGTAAATTTTATTATGTATCTTCTAAGAAAAAATATATTGGTAATTTTGGTAAAAATATAATAGGTAGTGAATACAAAGAATGGACTGACCCCATTATTAGATTTAATAATCTTTCTAATTGGGCAATAAAATCATTACGAAGTTATGGTGATATGAATTTATTTGATGGTGAACAAACTGTACATATAGAAGGATATTCTTACGGCAGTAAAGGTCAGGCAATATTTCAAATTGCAGAAAACTGTGGTATATTAAAACATGTTTTACTTTCAAAAAAATTAAAATATGTTACAGTAGCACCTAGTATTGTTAAAAAGTTTGCAACAGATAAAGGTAATGCAAATAAAGAATTGATGTATGAACAATTTTGTAAAGATACAAAAACTGATTTAATGAAAATGATGGATATGCAAACACTATCTAATCCTGTAACGGACATTGTGGATGCTTATTACATTGCAAGATGTGGTTATGAAAATATTAGAAGCAAGTAATCGTGTTCCTTCAGAAGTATTTCAAGAAGGACCTATATTAACAACACAAATGTTTCCTGTGAAAGATATACTTATTACTGCACCTAGAAATTGGCTTGCAAATAAAATGAAACCATTTACAGAAAGTATTGAAAGTGTAGGTATGATGTGGCCTGTAATAGTAGTACACTTAGATAATTATTGGGAACCAATGAAGTCTAAAAGATGGCCAAGACATAATTTAGAAGGTGATTTTGTAGAGGGTTATGGTGTGCATACAGGAAACAAAAGAGTTATTTGGGCACAAGAAAATAATTATGATTTAATAGAGGCATATGTTGTTACAAATAGAAATCAAAAAGATGATATTGTAAAACATACATTTTTACCTAGAGGTCAATGGCCAGGACAAGTAACAAAATGAATCCACAAAAACCAGAAGTATTTCCACAAAAAACTACTAATAAACCAGATGAGTTTAAAAATGAAAAGTGGAAAAAAACAAAACAAAGGTTATATAAATCTGATAAGGGTCGATATGCAACTACGAAAGGGGTAGAAAGTGATTACCCAGCTTCAAACGCTAAGTTAATATCAGAAGAAGAATACGACAAACTATTTAATGAATTGCCGGAGATTTACACATACTAATGAATATTACTGAAGCACAAAAATTATTTAAAGACAACATAAAATCTATTGAAATAGGTATGCATAACTATTGTAATCGTACATGTAACTTTTGTCCATTATCTAGAGATGATGTTAATAGAAAAGATAAAAAGAAAACTATATTCATGGATAAAGTAATGTTTCAAAGTATTCTAGAACAATTAAAAGAAATTGATTTTGATGGTCGTATAGATATTTCTAGATATCATGAACCACTTGCACATAAAGAAGATATATTAGAAAGATGTCGATTAATGAATTATTACATACCTAATGCAAAAATTAGTATCAATACAAATGCAGATTTTTTAGATAGAAATTATATAGATGAACTATTAGATTCTTATGTAGACCATATTGCTATACAGGCATATCTAAAAAATGGTGTAGAAGAATATGATGAAATGGGTGTGTTCAAAAGAATAAATCAGATATGCAAAAAGATAAATGTACCAGAAATTAATCCTGATAATTTTAAAGATAAAGACTGGATAAGATATAGACTGCCAGCTATCAAGTCTACTATACATGCAAGAAATTATTGGAAGAACGGTATGAATAGAGCAGGTACAGTTTTAGATTTTAATTATAAAAGAACTGAACCATGTACAAGTATGGACAAAGGTGTTTATATAGAATATGATGGTAGTATGACGGCATGTTGCGATATGATAGCACCTGAACTACATAGTGAATGGACAGTAGGTGATTTAAAAAAAGAATCAAATATATTTGTGAACTATGCAAGTGAAAAATATCAAGGGTTTAAGAAACGAATAAATAATGCTGACTGGATTGAAAACTCACCATGTCTAAAATGTAAACGAGATATAAGAGGACATAAATAATGATTAATATACCTGCCGAAGGACAATATAATATGTACAATACTGATTTTTGCCCCCATGCAAATTTTGTAGAATTTATCTGGCCAAATATGTATGATAGATTATTAAAAGATTTTCCAAAAAATGATTTATTTAAAGATGAATATCCAGAAGAAAGAAAACATGGTCAAAGACCACATTGTCGTAGATTCTTTTGTATAGGTGAAACACAAGGTAGTAAATATTTTGAACAGTATATGAAAGGTGTAAAAGATTTACCTTCTTCATGGCAAATGTTTGTTAATAATATTTTAACAAATAAAGACTATAAAAAATTTATTTGTAAAGCATTAAAAGTAAAAGATTTCAAAATAAGATTTGACTTTCACAGAACAGAAGGTGGTTTAGATGTATCACCTCATGTAGATAGTTTGGGTAAAATAGGTTCACACTTATTTTATTTTATGCCTAATGGTTGGACAGATAAAATGGGTGGTAAGACAGTATTTTATCGTGGTAGAAAAGTAAGTAGAATGAATCCTGAACCTGGAGAATTTGAGGGTTGTGTAACAACAAGTGTTTTAGGTAATCGTTCTTGTCTATTTAAAAATGCAAAAGAAGGATGGCATGGAATTACAAAAATTAATTCAAACATGCATAGACAAATTTGTAATGTGGTATTATTAAAATGATAGACATAACAGCAGATTTATTAAATAATATATCTTGGGAAGATGGTATAATTTATATTATACTAGGTCTTCTAGTTTATACAGCAAAAAAATATATTGACAAGAGGTTTAAATAATGGCAGCCACACTCAATAGAATATTAAAAAAAGTAGAAGACATGGGCGAATACTACTTTATTGTTCATTCTGAAATAAGACCCTATGGTCCTGGCACCAGAAGATATATGTTAGGTAAACATATAGAATTGCCAGAAAAAATAAAAAAAATAGAAAAAACAGGAAAGTTTACTAGAACTCATGGTAAACAAATATACCTTAATGAGTTACCATTACCAGCATTAGAGTTTGAAGAATGGTTAGATAATTATATTATAAATTTAAAATTATGAAGGATTAGTATGTGTGCAATTCACGGTATAGTTGATGTAAAATTTGATTTGGTTATGAAGATGATTAAGGCTGCTCATCATAGGGGTCCTGATGGCAATTCAATTTTCAAAGATGACTACATTACATTAGGTCATAATCTATTATCAATTGTAGGTAAAGTAGAAGATGGTAAACAACCTTATGAACATGAGAATTGTGTATTAGTTTACAATGGTGAAATATATAACTATAAAGATTTAGAACAAAATTCAAAAAATGATACAGAAGCTTTAGCAAAAGGTTTAAAGAATGAGGGTTGGGAGTTTCTAAAAAAATGTGATGGCATGTTTGCTCTTGCATTTTATAATAAGACTACAAAAGAATTAATTTTAGCAAGAGATACCAATGGTACAAAACCACTATATTATGGTTATATAAAAGATAAGTTATATTTTTCTAGTGAGATTAAAAGTTTATTAGAGTGTGGTTTTGAAAGAAAAGTTTGTAAGAAAGCATTAGGTCTATATTATAATCAAGGTTATGTGCCAGGTTATTTAACTATGTTTGAGGGTATTAAAAAGTTAGTACCAGGACAAGTATTAGTAAATGATAAAAGTTATAATTTATTAGATTATAAATTAGATGTAATAGATAACCTAGATATAGACCATGTTAAAAGAGAAGTACAATTAAAACATAACTATTCTGTACAACAAACCTTAATGGGTCGTAGAAATATAGGACTATTCTTATCAGGTGGTTTAGATTCATCATCAATACTTTATGAGATGAAAGAATTAGGTTTAAAACCTAGAACATTTACATCTAGTTTTGCAACAACAGACCCTAAAAGTTTATTGAATCATGATAGTGAACTTGCAGAAAGACTGTGCAAAGAATGGGGCATTGAAAACAATGTATTATATCAAACACAACAAGATTATGTTGATAGTATTGAAGACGCTTTTTATGCATTAGAAGAACCAAGACAAGGTAAAAGTTTTCCAACTTATTACAATATGAATAAGTTTATATCTTCAAATGATATTACAGTTACTTTGGCTGGTGATGGTGGTGATGAATTGTTTGCAGGTTATAAACATCATATTAAACAAGAGAATTGGCAAGATAAATTATTTTGGTTGAGTGCATATAATACACCACTTAAAAATCCTGAATTAAGATGTAGTTTAAATGACCAGATGAATTATCTAAATGAGTGGTTACCTGTAAAACAACTACAAGAAGATGAATTGAATAATTTTTTATATACAGAAAGTTTAAATTCTTTAGCAGAAGATTTTTTAGTGAGAAACGATAAGTTAGGTATGGCGTTTAGTATGGAAGGTAGATTTCCAATAATTAATAAAACATTAAGAGATTATGTTAGAGCATTGCCTAGTGAATTAAAAATTGATAAAAAATTTTCAGACTTTCCAAAAACAAAACATAAGTATTTACAAAGAAAATCATATGAAGGTTTATTACCTGATTATATTTTAAATCATAGAAAAACAGGTTGGCGTTTTCCTACAGATGAAATACTAATAGGTAGAATGGACCAACCAGCACCTGATAAAGGAGTTTTAAAAGATTATATAAGAGAAACATTGAACGATAAAGAACTTATGGATATTTTTGAGTATGGGGAGAAAGATATTGAGGATAGATATTTAAATAATAGAGAACATGTGAAAAATGAAAACGGTACAGATAAGGCTGGTCCAGGTCTTAAATCTCAAAAAGAATTATTTTGTACACTTAATTTTGCAGTTTGGAAGAAAGTATATAATATGTCATTATGAAATTACTTACAATTACAACTTGGAATAATAAACTATACAAAGAATATGCTCATAAATTTGAGTCCACTTATAATTGGGAATGGCCCTATACAGTATATAATGAAGATGATGGTATGTTTGAATCTATACCAGATTTAAAAAAGTTTGTAGATAGAAATAAACATAGACCATTAGGTAATAAAGGTTTCTTATTAGATGGTGTAAGATTTAGTTATAAAGTATATGCCTATTGTCATGCTATAAAACAATATAGTAATTATGATTTTATAATGGGTGTGGATGCTGATAGTGTATTTTACAATCCAATGACTGAAGATGTTGTCAGAAAAGAATTATATAGAGAAGATTGTATGATGACTTATCTTGGTAGAGGTAGTCAATATAGTGAATGTGGTTTTTTAGGTTTCAATATGAAACATCCAGAGATACAAAATTATGCTGATGAAATGTTAAGAATGTATAATACTGATGAAATATATAAACTAAGAGAACATCATGATAGTTATGTTTGGGACCATGTAAGAATACTATTTGAGGGTAAAAGAAAAATACAAAATTTAAATATAGGTGACAAAAAAAATGCTCATGTTCAGGCAAGGTCAGTTTTAGGAAAATATTATGACCACACAAAAGGTCCTATTAGAAAGTCTGAAGGGTATAGTGGTGAAAATAAAATGGTAATAAGTAAAGGTCGCAAGAAATGATTGATTTTTATTTAATATGTTGGGGAATAGCAATAGCTATGTTAGTATATTGGAGTATAGGTGGTTATGATTAATGTATTCATTGGATATGATAGTAAAGAAAAGGTTGCATTTAATACACTTGCATATAGTATATTAAGAAACAGCACAAAACCTGTATCAATAACACCTATCTATTTACCAAACCTTCGTGATGATTTTGTAAGAGAAAGAAATAATTTATCATCAACAGAATTTTCATTTAGTAGATTTATGGTACCACATCTTATGAATTATAAAGGGTGGGGTGTATTTATGGATTGCGACCAACTTATGTTAGGTGATATTGCAGAACTGTGGCGATTAAGAGATGATAAGTATGCAGTACAATTATGTAAACATAATTATACACCTAAAGAAGATAAAAAGTTTTTAGGTCAAGTGCAAACAAAGTATGATAAAAAGAATTGGTCATCATTTATGTTAATGAACTGTAATAAGTGTCATGAACTTACACCAGACTATGTTAATAGTGCAACAGGTTTACAACTACATCAATTTAAATGGTTAGAAAGTGAAGAACTAATTGGTGAATTGCCGTTAGAATGGAATTGGTTAGTAGATGAACCAGGTTATAATACTAAATCAAAAGTTAATAATATTCATTTCACAAAAGGTGGTCCTTGGTTTAAAGAGTATGCAGGTTGTTCATATTCAGAAACATGGAATGAATATCATAAAGAGTGTTCGTGGATAGAATGATAGACGGATTTGAAACAAGAGAGAACACAGATATACCTGTTAGAGCATTAGTCAATAGTGCAAAAGGACATTTATATAAAAGACCAAGTACAACTGTTGGTCAATATGAAACTACTAAATGGGATTACGATAGAAGTTTTAAAAATCCTATTACAGTATTTGGTATGTTACGAGGTACGGCTCAACTAATAGAGGAATGTAGCAGACTTAATCAAGACTTTTATTATTTTGACCATGCTTATCTTTTTGGTAATAAGCACAATCCATCTAAAATTTTTAATGAAAAGATATACAGATTAACTAAGAATTATTTTCACATAAGAGATATGAAAAAATTAAGTGATGATGATTATAAAAGAATACAAAAATATAAAGAACATGTGAAATTAAAACCATGGAAACATGATGGTGAATATATTTTAGTTATACCACCTAGTAGTCATGTTAGAAAATATTATTGGTATGATAATAATTGGGAAGTACAAATGCTAAATACTATTAAACAACATAGTAAAAAACCAATTGTGATTAGAGCAAAAGAAGATACAACACCATTAGAAAAAGATTTAGAAAATGCTTATTGCACAGTATCATATCAATCAACAGTAGTAATACAATCTATCATGAGTGGTGTACCTAGTTTTTGTGCTAATGAATCAATGGGTGTACCAGTATCATTAACAGATATGACACAAATAGAAGAACCATTATATACAACTGAAAGAGAACAATGGATAGATTCATTATTAGCTAATCAATTTACAATGTCAGAAATAGAAGATGGAACAGCATGGAAATGTGTTAGTAATAAATAAAAAGGAGAAAAATTATGGGCAGTATATCAGGTAAAGTATGGGGTCAAACAGAATTAGTTTTTGCAAATTCTAATATTGAGTTTCATAGAATAGATATTAAAAAAGGTGGTGTATGTAGTAAACATAAACATAGTTTTAAATTTAATGGTTTCTATTGTATGACTGGAAAACTATTGATTAGAGTTTGGAAAAATGATTATGATTTAGTAGATATGACAATTTTAAATCCAGGTGATTTCATGAGTGTATCTCCAGGTGAGTATCACCAGTTTGAAGCATTAGAAGATTGTGTAGGATTTGAATTATACTATGCACATTTCGACCATGATGATATACAAAGAGAAACAGTAGGCGAATTAAAGAAGTAAAAATTAATGAATATATATCATAAATTAGATTGGAATAAATGTCTATCCCATGAAATATGGGAATCATTTAAAAAAGGTTGGCCAGAATCAGATGAAGAAGTGCATTTCTTTTGGGGTCTTGCAGGTAAGAATGTGTCAGAGATTCAAAAGTGTATGGATGAAAACAAGAAATGGTTTTATGTAGATGTAGGATACTTTACAGAACAAATCACAAGATATCCAGAACCTAAAATTAATAACTATGATAAAACATACTTCAGAATCGTACATCAAAATTTACATACAATAACAGGTAGTGTTGGAACAGGTGAAAGATTATCTGAATTAGAATCAAAAGGTATTAATGTAGAATTTAAAGGCTGGGAAACAGGTGGAACAAAACATATATTAGTTTGTCCTTCATCACAAATGGTAACTTATAATATAGATGGTATGAATCAAGATGAATGGATACATGAGTGTGTAACTGAATTAAAAAAACATACAGACAGAGAAATAAAAGTAAGAAATAAACCTAGACCAGGAAATGAATTTTGGAATACAGATATAAAAGATAGTTTAAAAGGTGCTCATTGTCTAGTTACTAATATGAGTTTATCGGCAATTGACGCTATTATGAATATGACACCTGTAATATGTCATGTTAAAAATATATGTTCACCGATTGCAAGTACAGATTTAAAATTTATAGAAAAACCTGCTAGACCAGGTAGAAAAATTGTAACTCAATGGATGAAGTTTGTTGTAGAAAATCAATTTACTTTACCTGAAATAGAAAGTGGTAAAGCATTTGAAGTGCTGAGGAAACAGTAGTATGATAAATGTATGTTGTGTATTTTATGGCGATAAGTATGACCACAAATATGTTCAAGTATTATATAATATGATACAAAGACATTTAACTATACCTCACAAGTTTATATGTTTTACTGACCATGTCAAATTACATAAAATAATAGATGGTGATATTGAGTATAGAGAATTTCATCATAAAGATTATCAAGGTTGGTGGAATAAACTTCAGTTGTTTTCTCCAAAGGCAAACTTAGAAGGTGTTAATTTCTATCTAGATTTAGATGTAGTCATATTAGAAAACATAGATAAGTTTATCACATTTAGTGCAGAAGATGAATTTTCAGGAACTAGAGATTTTAGTTATCCTACAAAGGGGTTTAATTCTAGTGTTATGAAATGGAATAATTCAGTAGAAATATCAAGAATATGGCATCCGTTTATAAAAGAGAAAAATAGACTTATGGGGAAACAAGGTGACCAAGATGTAATTTCAGAATTATTAACAGACATTGTTACAGATAAACCTAACTTAAAGGTAAAACCAAAACCGTCAGTAAAACCTTATCCTGATGAATGGACATTTTCATACAAGTGGCACGATAGAATCAATCCTAGATTCGACCGTGGTAAATGGGATTTCACCAGATTAGAAGGTGCTTCAATATCTGTATTCCATGGTAAACCTGACCCACACGAATCAGACCAAGATTGGGTCAAAAATAATTGGAAATAATTAACTAACCGGAGATAAAATGTGAACCACTACGAAACAAAAGAAATGGACCAGAGTGAGTATGATAAAATTAAAGAAATGAATAATGTTGAAATATTAGAAGAAGTTAGAATACCAATACATTTAACTCATCAAACAGATGATTTCGGTAATGAGATTGATTCTCAACAATATACATATCAGATTACCCTAAAAATATCTATGTAAAAGTGAAAAAATAGCTTGACATGGCATTTTAGATGGTATATACTCCATGTATGGAATCTAAAAAAGACACACCAAATGAGAATCATTCTCAACAAATCACAAAAAGTACACCAAATGAGAACCATTCTCATGAAAATAATTTAAATTATTTTACTATTCCTATAAAAATCAATAGTTTAGGAGGGCAGAAATAGCTTGACAAAGACTGTCGGATGTCCTATAATGGTACATGAAACTAACAAAAGAGAGAAAAACTATGAAATACATACTATCAGACATTAAAAGAGGATACAAGATTACAACAATCATGAAAAGACATGATATATCTGCGACACTAGTTATCGCATGTATGAGAATTATCCAAGGGGACCAATAATATGACTGAACAAGAACAAATGCTTAATGATTCCTTGTATGATGAGGAAAAAGAAAGAAGAGCAGGGTTTTTTGATGAGATAGAAAAATCAGTCCAAGAATATTGGAGAGAGAATGACTAAAGTATTAACAATGAGGAACACAACTATGATTACAATACAAATATTCGGTTCGCTATTCCTAATAGCACTAATGATTAAACTAATACAAGTGGGGGTAACTCAATAATGAATATGCTAAATCAAATTGAAACATGGCCTGGAAAGGGCGAATGGATGAAAAGAAAACCATTAGGTATGCAATCTCTAAAAGGTCGTACATCTGAAAGATTATATACAAGAAAAACATTATATAGAATGATAATAGATAATCTATCACCTGATGGAGAAGCTTCAATTTCTAAAAATTTACCAATAGATATATTGCATGATTTTAAAATACACTTTAAAGGTATGTTTAGAATCAGATACAGAGGAAAAAGTGATTACAATAAAAGATATTTTAGAAATGCTTTACATTGTGTTCAAGAACATGCAACAAGTTTCGCAATTTATCCTATTGATATATCAACATTAACTATTAGTGAGGAGGAATAAAATGAGTATGAACGATTACGCTATGGATATGGCAGAAGACATTATAAACGATATGTATAACCGAGTATCAGAAGGTGAAATAACCTTTGATGATACACAAAGAATTTATGCAGATGATTTAACAAGTGAACAAATAGAATCATTAAAATTCATAGGAATTGAAGATGACGCTGATTTTAGAAAGGTAATAGAAATTACTGGAGATATAAATGAATAACGGATATTTTGCAGTATGTTTAGATAAGACATACCGTGATATGATTAAACAAAATGCTACAATGGATGTTGTAAGGTCCGACCATATTACAATATCTTATAAACCTAATGATGATACTTTTAAAAGATTATCTAAATTAGTAGGTACACGAGTTAATGCTCATGTTAATGAATTAAGAGCAAATGAAAATATAGAAGCATTTTGGGTAGAAAGTATGTTTTACGATTCATACAGATTATCTACACATGAAAAAGAATTACTAAGAGTGGATCCAGGTGCTCCACATATAACGATTTCACATAAGACAGATATTAAACCATCTGAAGCAGGTACAATGTTTACAAATCCTACTAGACAAGAAAAAAAAGTAGGTTATGTAGAAGGCGTATTTAAATGGATAGAATTTAAAAAAACAGGAGATAAACTATGATGACTGAAGAACAAAAATATGAACACACACAAGAGAGAGTTATGTCTGCAATAGAACATACCAGAGAACAAGTTAAATATATGATAGAATCATCAGGTCTTGATATTGATACAACAGACTTTGAACATCATTTTGAAGCATTAAAAGGTAATATAGAAATAATGATGGAATCATAATGGAAGTATTACAAGAAATAACCGATTGGGGCGAGGATAAAGTATCTAACAATACTTACTTTGTAAAGAATAAGATTAAACTTCATGCCTATATTAAAGAAGGTACGAATAAAATTATTAAATTTGCAAAACCTATATCGTTTTCAAAATCAAGAAGAAAGTTTAAAAAATTAAATATTGACAATTATGAGGTACAACTATGATAAGAAAAAAACAGAAGTCAGATAAGATAGTTATTGACTTAACAGGACAAGATGGCAATGCTTTTTGTTTACTTAAATATGCAGATACATTATCAAAAAAAATGGATTTCGATAAAGATAAAATCTATACGGAAATGACAAGTGGGGATTATGAAAACTTACTACAAGTATTCGACAGATACTTTGGTAGTTTTGTAATACT
>Ga0209336_10000580_pt1 | contig 18682 bp, 33 predicted proteins | sample LinPmetageLP32_FD_184042 | JGI IMG/M metagenome (GOLD analysis project Ga0209336, IMG submission 184042) | Marine viral communities from the Pacific Ocean - LP-32 (SPAdes) (version 2) | ecosystem: Environmental > Aquatic > Marine > Oceanic | place: Pacific Ocean | collected 2009-08-23 | reverse complement strand
AGTGTTTTTTGTTCTTTGACCAAGAAGGGTCTATATTTAATCGTTTCGCCAGTTGATGGTTGTTCAAGTTCATAAACTGGCGTTTCAAGTTTAGGTAACGCCATAAAATTTCATCCTTTATTATAATCTATTCAGTACTCTAGGAATATTCCTACTTATATTTCTCTCTGCTGTATTAATCACAGTTTCAAGAGCTCTATCAAAGATATTAGTGCCTGGATTTTGGTTTTGATCTAAACTAGTCCAGTATCTAAAACTAAAATTTACAGATGTTAACATCAACGTATCGTTGGCATCATATGCTAACGAATTTGCACCTATAGTCTTTGGAAAAACTTCCCACAGTTTGATGCCATATCTTCTTTTGTCTTGTTTATCTAAAACAAATATTTGTATTTCACCAATGTAGTCATTATAGTATCCAATATTCCAAGTTGTTTCATTGAACGCTTGTCTTTGCCAATTCTCAAAAAATACTCTTTCTGATAATTGTGAACTTGCTTGAAATTCTATAGATATTTCTTCTGCATAGGTAACACCTTCCACAACTTCTCTCTCTGGGCCATATATGTTGGTATCACTAGATGTTGCTAAGTTTCTGCCTGGCAGATTAACACTTTGGGCTCGTAAAGATATATTTCTTGTATCACCTTGTCTTTCCAAACCAGAAAATATATTAGTTTGGTTTCCACCACCAAGTTTGGCAGGAGGTAAAATTAAAACTTCATATCTATTTGGTTGTGCATATCCATTATCATCGTGAAATCCAGAAAGGACATCATTTAAAATACCAAAAGCAGCACCTTCTAAAAATTTAGGAATTTCAACCATTAGACCATACTCCTAGAATCAGACCATACTTCTTTTGCAGTTGCTTTCTTAAATCTTTGTACTGGTAAAAGAGTTGCAACTGTAAACTCATCTGCATCTATTCTACGAAACTGTGACTGTACTTGACTAGCTAAGTATTTGTGTATGGTTGGTTTTATTAATCTTACTTTTTTTAATCTACTATAATTAACAACTAATCGTGTACTCTCATCAAATTGTGTATTATTAGAGTAATCTACCAATCTATCAAGTAATCTTATTCGTAATGGAATTGGAAGGTAATGTAAATTTATACCTAAAAATCCATCACCATATGTTTCTAAAGGCAACACTAAAGGAAAGGTATCATAGTAAGGTAACTTTTTCTTGAATTTTGGATTGTAGAAAAACATATTCAACTTACCATAAAATGGTCGATTATTTCTCTTACCATCACGAATCAAGTCCAAAGCTCCAGGCTGACCAAACTCCTTGATCTTATCTTTATACCATTGAGTAGATTTGGGCCTACCTTTAGCATCATCTAAAACGCTTTGAATATATTTACTCTGTGCCATACTATTATTTATACTTAATGTTAAGATGATCCTCTGTTAATATCTTAAACTCCATATCATTGTTATTACACCACTCTGTTGCATATTTCCATTTTGCTTCATTTATACTCCACGTTTTAACTTCATTTATGAATCTTTTAGTTTTTCGGGTTACAGGTTTTGGTGGTTTAGTTTGTTTTTTAGGTTTGACCTCTATAATAAACTTTTTCAGTGTCCCATTTGATTGTTTGACTTTGATATAGAAGTCTGGAAAATATCTATGTACTCTGCCATCCCAAGGAGATAAATAGGGTATAATGATTTCTTCAGAGCCCCATTCAAGTATTTTGTTATTGGTATCACAATATACCATGAACTTGCGCTCCCATAGAGAACGATAAATTATGTTAGATGGATTCCCTGTATATTTTCGGGGATTAATTGGAGTATATTTACCTTTGTACGACATAATGTATAAATACTTATAACAGTTTATAAGGACACCTAGAATGGCATTATTAACAGGAATCACAGGTGCAGTAAGAGCAGGAATTGCTGGAGCTGCCAATCAAGCAATTAGAGCTGGTACTAATGATATTAGAAATATTGCTGGTCTAAACAGAGAAGGTAATAACTCTTCTCTTGGTTCTGTATTTGGTGCAAATCAAGGAACGTCCAGTAACATTTTAACATATCCCATAAATGTAGACAGCGATCCACAACAGGGTCATTATATTATGTTTATGATTAATGAAAGAATTCCAGGCAAGGTTGCGAAGAATAAAAATGCAAAAGGTTTGTCAGAAGCACAAAAAAAAGTAATTGCCGAACAAAATTTAGCTTTTGAGGACTCAGAAGATTACGAACCTCCTATTGAAAATATGCTTAAATCAACTATTGGTTCTGCTGGTGGTAAACTAAATCGTTCAATTGTGATGGAAAAACTTCCTACTCAAAGACTTAAAACAACTATTGCATTGTATATGCCTCCTTCTGTATCAGTAACCTATAATGTTAAATATGGTGATCAAGAGATTGGTGCTCTTGCTGGTATTGCTAATGCTGCCATAGATGCATTTAAAGGCGCTGGTGATGGCGCTACAACTAAAATAAAAGCAGTTCTTCAAGCCGCAACTGGTAATGTTGGGAAAGAGGCATTAACAAGTACGTTAAATTCTACTATAGACACGATTGCTCCAGGCGCACAAGCTCTGCAACAACTTTCAAGTGGAACCGTCATTACTCCAAGAATGGAGATGATGTTTGAGGGTGTTGGTAGAAGAAACTTTCAGTACTCATTTTCATTTTTACCTAAAAGTGTTCAAGAGGCACGATTAGTAGAAGACATCATATACCACTTTAAATTTTATATGATGCCAGAATATGCTAACAAGACAACAAGAAGAGAAATGAAAATCCCTGGCACATTTGATATACGATATATGTATAGAGGTTCAGAAAACAATTTTCTAAATAAAGTTTCAACGTGTTTTTTAACAAATGTTTCAGTAGAATATGGCGCAGACCGTTTTACTGCATATGAACCAACATCTGGTAAGCGTGGTTCCGGCCCACCTCCACAAAAAAGTAAAATTACATTAGATTTTACTGAGTTGGAAGTATTGAGTCAAGATCATATTAAAGAAGGATTTTAATAATGTATTTTGCAAATTTTCCTCTTATACCATACGATTCTGTTGGTGACGGTAATTTTAAAGTTGTAACTAATCTAATGAAACGTGTTGCTCTTAGATCAAAGGTAAGAACAAATACAATGTTATTTGATACCTATAATGTTAAAGAGGGCGAAACACCTGAGATGTTAGCAGATAAACTCTACGGTGATCCTAATCTACACTGGATAATCATGTATGTAAATGGTATCACAGATAGATATCATCAGTGGCCTTTGACTACACCACAGTTTTTAGCTTTTATTAATGACAAGTATAGTAATCCTGATGGTACACACCATTATGAGATAACACAAACCTCTGGTGATACCACAGTAACGATTGATATTGGTTCGGATAACACAAGTCATGCTGGTGCTACACTCATAACAAATCGTGAATACGAAGAAGATAGACAAGACACATTACGTAGTATACGTTTGCTTGATCAAGCATATGTTGATCAATTTGTAGAAGAATTTGAAAATCTTATAGGGGCAAGTGTGCTATAATGGCTGATGAAATTAGGTCTGTAGGTGATTTTAGTTTAGCAGAAGCAAGAATTATAACATCCTCTGGAGCAGAAATAAATGTAAAACAGAATATAGTAGGACTCAATCTATTTGAAGATTGTCAACGAAATGCTATATCTGGAGAGGTTTTGATACAAGACTCTGGTGGTTTTATTGGTCTTGCTCCAATCATTGGTCAGGAATATTTTTTACTAAAAATTCAAACTCCTTCTCTTAAATCAGAGGGAGACATCATTGATTATACCAAAAATGTTTTCATCATAAACTCTGTACAAAATAGAACTGAAGCAGGCAATAACGTATCAGTTTATCTATTAAGTTTTACAACTTCAGAGTTGGTAAAAAATCAAAGAACAAGAGTTAATGAATCATTAAACGGAACATATTCTGATATTGTTGAGGATATGTTAAATAGAGTCAATTGTCAGAAACAAGTTTTTATAGAGCCAACGAATGGTGTTAAAAGAATTGTTGCTCCAAACATATCTCCATTTGACGTAATATCAATGGCACTAAAACAGTCAACATCAAGTTTAAATGACAATGCATCTCCTAGTTATATGTTCTATGAAACATTTAAGGGTTATAATTTTAGAACTTTAGCAAGTATGTATGCTCAACCTATTGCTCAAACATACACAACCTACGTGCCTGGCAGTCAGGTAGACAAAGGAATTGTTAATATTGAGACACAACTGGGCAACATCATTGACTATGAAATTGTAGATAATAGTAATAGTCTATTTAATTTTACTACAGGAGTTTATGGCTCAAAACTTATTGTTCACAATATCTACAGTAAATCATTCACTGAACATCAATACAATTATTTTGATAATTTTAGTAAAGAAAGACATATCACAAGTTATCATGACAAAAAACAATTTCCCATTTTCAGTGATGTAACGATAGAGAAGGACGGTTCTAGAAGCTCTGACTTTCCAAGCAGAACATATCTAACATCAATTTCGCAGGGTGAAACAGATACAAATAATACAACTGTAGACGGTACAGAACCTTATGCAGCTCCTGATCCACAGAACTCAATACAGGAAAGAGCTTCTACAATGAATCAGTTAGAGAAAGGTCTTTTACTAAATATAGTTACACACGGTAATACATCTATTAATGCTGGAGATGTTGTGATATTAGATATACCCCATGTTTCTGGTTTTAAAACTCCTGATAATCCTAAAAACGACAGGTTTTATCAGGGAGCTTTTCTTATAAAAAGAATTAAGCATGAATTTAGTTTTACTGACAAAAAACACAAATCATTAATAACACTCGTAAAGGACTCTCTGGCTAAAGAACTAGATGGGCCAAAAGACTTGTTTGAACCAAAACCAGAGAAAAAAGCTTTAGTCTATAAGGACAAAGAAACCTTTTATCCTCATATTTAAATAAAGGAGAATGTATCAAAAAAAACAAATGCCCAATAAAATTGATCTGAACTTAGAAAGGAACAACCAATGTCAATTAAGATGAAGAACAGAATTAAGAAGATGAACTTTCAGAGACAGGAACGTAGGACTATAGAACAACTTTCAGATAATGATAAATATGTAATAGAATTAGCAGGGTATAAAAAAGATACATCAAGAGGAAATTATGAAAACATTCCAAAATTTGCAAGAGGGACTCAACGATCCCAATATATTTAAAGCGTTCTTTCTAGCTGGTGGCCCTGGCAGCGGGAAGTCATTCGTTGTCAGGAAAACTACTGGTGGAACAGGATTACAGATAGTCAACTCAGATGATGCATTTGAGCGTTATCTGAAACAGGCTGGTTTGTCTAGAAAGATGCCTGCTTCAGAAGAAGAACCAAGAGATATAGAACGTGCAAGGGCAAAGAAAGTAACAAGTGCTCGTGAAGAGGGTTATGTTGGAGGTAGATTAGGACTTATCATTGATGGCACTGGTAAAGACTATGACAAGATTGCAAAGCAGTCTATTCAACTAAGACAACTAGGTTATGATACGCATATGATCTTTGTCAATACCTCTCTTGATGTTGCTTTAGAACGTAATGCAAAACGAAGTAGGTCTGTGCCAGAGAGTATTGCTGTTAGATCGTGGAAAGATGTCCAATCCAACATAGGAAAGTTCAGTCAGCACTTCAGACAGAATTTTGTTGTAGTAGACAATAACGATGCAGACGCAAAAGACCCTCAAGTTTTCAAAGATGTATTTAAACAAATACGAGGACTCCTCAAAAAGAAGGTGAAGAGTCCTATCGCAAAAGAATGGGTTATGAATCAGATGAAGGAACGAGGTATCAAAAAGGCCCCCAAAGGCTTCTAGACTCTTATATCTATCTTCTTAGGTTCGTTTACACACTCAATCTTCTCTCTTCTGAGCACAAGATTAAATATCAATTCATATAACATACATACTCTATAATGCATATAGACTCCTTATCCGATTCTCTTATAGTATACCACAAATAGGTTAATTTACGATTAACGTCATTTTTTTTCTTGACAAATCCTCTTGGGTATGGTAAGATTAGACATAATCAGAGAAGGATTCGCATGATCTATATCGAAGCAACTGGTGGTCTGAAGAAAGATCGGGAACTGGCAGAAGACGTTATGTGGGTCTGCATGGATATCCTCATGCCTCGTATGCGTACATTGTGCATCGACTTGGAGTTTACCAAGACTCTAGAAGATGGTACAATGGGATTTGCATATATGGGTGAGGATGAGAAAGACTTGATTGTACAAATTGACCATCGGCTAGGTCGGATTGAAGGTCGGAATAAACTTATCGAAACCATTTGTCATGAAATGATTCATGTCTGGCAGATGGCTACAGGTCGTTTGAAAGACAAGTTTGTTGGTGGATACAAGCAGTTGTGGAAGTGTAAAGATGGTAAATATAGGAACTACAATAAGACTTCCTATGACCGTCAGCCTTGGGAAACTCAGGCGTATGCTCTGGAAGGAAAACTTGCAGAATTATACGAAATAATGAAAGAAAAAGGTTGACAAACCTTATTTTATCCTGTATACTAGTAATATAATCAAGAGAGAGAGAAAATTATGATTGAAGTTGGAACAAAAATTATTGGTAATTTTGGTGGTTATACTGAAATGTGGAATGGTACAGTTACTGGTATTATCAAATCAGTAAACGGTGTGACAATCCCTACAGCAGCTGTTATGAAATGGGACGATGGTTCTACTACTACCATCTATGAGAGTGAGATTGACTCTGCTCCTAGTGTAAATGGTTCACCTATTGGTTATTACACAGAAGAGGCGTACTATGCTTCTTGATTTTCTAATATGGGTCGCAGCCGTTACTGTACTTATAATTCTTCCTATAATTTTAATAGCAATAATCTTTCCATAATATTGAGGATAATAAAATGAACAAAAAATTGGATGCTCTGTTAGACACTTTGGATGATGTAAAAAATCCTAAAGAGAAGGTTTCGGTTATCCACTCAGCATATGAGGAAAAGTCTCACTTGGTTGCGTTTGTCGAGGTTGAGAAAGAGTGGACTGACACGAAGAAGTTGGAACACGCCTTCATGAAAACAAACACCATCAATGAAGCATGGTTTACTAGTAAAGAAGGTATCGACTACATGGGCCCTGAGCCTGCTTGTCGGTCTACCAGTGTCGGTGACTATGTTCTGGTTGGTGCAAAGAAGTATGAGTGCATGATGGCTGGATGGGAACTTGTAAAATGATGGATACGGAATATTATAAAGGATTGGTAGCACATTCTGTAGAGTGTTTTGTAAAGTCTTATTTTAGGGGCGATATTAATTATATGCACACCATATCAAAGGGTATGGAGCCAATTGACACTTTAGGTGGTGTGATACGTGGCGTTAGAGAGTATTGGGGAGAGGATTGGGTTCCTTTTGCTATGAAACTTATAGATGATGATGCTGGTCGTTGGTGTTAAATCATGATTCGTAAACGAATTGAGAAGTTTGAAACTGTTGTCAATCTGGATGGGCCAGACGGTAATGCAAACAATCTCATCGGTCTTGCAATACGAATTATGCGAGACTCACGAATGAGTGAGGAAGAAATTGCTCCGATTGTCAAAGAAATGCAATCTGGTGATTACAAGAATTTGGTTATGACTTTTGATAACTATTTCAAGAGTAGTGTAGTATTAGAAACAACAAACGAGGAATTATTATCATGATGAAAGCAATGTTAATCGTTTCTGCCCTCAGTGGTGGAATGGGTACATATAAGGTAGAAATGCCATCTATGAAGGAATGTTTAGATGCAAGGATTTCTATTACAGAACAATATAAAGAAGCAAAGACTCTTTGTGTTCCAGCGATTACAGAGACAGATAAGATGGAAAAAATCTTCTCTATTTTCATGAAAATTGTAACAAAAATGAAAGAATTGGAAAATGAAGGACTTGACGCTAAAACGTATAGGTAGTGTAAAAAGTGCCATAGGTAGATGTGAAAAGTCTACTTGGGCCTATCAATACTGGTCGAATATTTTGTCATATATGGTTAGGGTGGGTGAACAAGAGGATATGGCAAAACTGTACGAATATAAAAAGAATTTTGTCTTGCGTGAATGCTAGAATAAGATTTCCTAAATAAAAGTATGATTACATTAACAGACGAAGCAAAAAAATATATGAGAAGTGTCATCATGAATGGTGACAAAGTATCTCTTGCCGTTAAATCTGGTGGGTGTTCTGGATTTGAATATGTTTGGGGTTTGATGAATGACCATCCAGATGTAAAATGGTCTGATCCTATTGATGAAGTGCTAGTGGTTGACCCATTAGCTGAAATGTATATTATGGGAAGTGAAATAGATTATGTAACTGAGCTAGGTGGCTCATATCTTGCAGTTAAGAATCCTACTAGTACGAGTAGTTGCGGTTGCGGTGAAAGTTTTGGGATATAATGCATGGAATGGTTTATCATAGTTTTACTCACGATGAGCACTGGAGAAACTTCTGAGAAAATACTAACAAACCTCAGATTTAAAACAGAAAACTCATGTCAAAAATATGTTATAAAAAATTATGAAAACTTAAATGTGGGTCTTAATAAAGATTATGAACAGCATGAATCAACTCCAAATTTGTATCGTTGTGTCACTAGTATGCCTTAATATAATAAGTTGTTCTTTTGTAGGAGTACCTTGGCAACTTTCAGCTGCAAGTGCTGCTGGTGACTTAATCTCTACTCAACAAACTGGGAAAACATTATCAGAAAATGTAGCTTCATCGGCACTCCAAAGAGATTGTAAGTGGGGTAGAGTATTTCTAGGATGGCAACCCTGTCTTACGAAGAAAGAACTTATAGACAATCTTATGAAAATGAATTGTGACACATACTCTTGGAATTTCCTAAATATACCGTATTGCAGGGAGAACGATTGATGTTTGGGCCAATTACCATACCGTATGAATCTGTTATGTTATATAATGTCGCAACACTTAAATATGGTGTAGAGTTTGATGAAGTAGAGCTCGCCATTGCAGAAATGTGTTCTCTTGTAAAAGAAACATATCCAGACTTTATTGCTGGGCAAGTCTTTCACTATGCAGGATTCATTTCAGAAGAAGGAACTGTAGGTGGTCATGGTGGAGAAGGAAATCATATCGCAATAATTACCTATTGGAAATCTTTTGAATCACATGAGAAAAGTCATAGAGACAAACCATTTAAAGAAGCATTCTCAAACCTAATGAAGTATTGTGATGATACTAAGGAATTAGGATACAAATTACTTTGGCAAGGAGAAAAATAGATGCCTGCAAGAAAACATACACAGTGGTTAGCTAAACCTACAGTAGACTACGTAGATTCACGCATTTATAGTGATTGGGATATTCACTATGAAGAACAGGAAAAGATTTTTAAGAAAGTCTGGATACCTATCTGTCATGAATCAGAACTGCCAAATCATCTAGACTTTCGTACTTCTAGTATTGCTGGTTCTAAAGTAGCTATGATACGAGATAAAGAAAGAGTTATTGCATTTGAACATAACTTTCAATCAATGCCTGTTAGTGGTAATTTAACATCTGATGGTGGTTTTGATCATTGGAATTGTCCAGAACTACCTTGTGAAGTTAAATTTGGTGGTATGGTATGGGTCACACTTAATCTAGAACCAACTCAAGATGTTGAAGGATGGGCTGCTGGTGCATTTGATTGTATTGGGTCTGCTTTAGATGAAGAGCCTCTTGAGGTATTTCATTACCATAAAGGTATTATAGGAAGCAATTATAAGTTGTGGCATGATACAAACAGTGAGTTTTATCATGACTATATGCACTATTTTAATCGTGTTACTGGATTTACAGAAGAATACTTTGCACGTAAAAACATTGGATTTCCAAATGGTCATGTAAACGTGGGTAGTTTCACAGTACAATATGATCAATTTGATGGTGCCGATGCAAGTGCTGACAGAACAGAATTATCTTTTCCTCATATTCCACCTAACAGCTGGTTTATGGTTGATCTATTTCCTGGCATGAACTTTAATCTACGTGGTAGTGCATTACGTACAGACATTGTTACCCCACTTGGGCCTAACAAAGTTATGATAGAGTTTCGTGGGTTTGGACTTAAACGTGATACACCAGAAGAGAGAAATACACGAATTAAACATCATAACACAATTTGGGGGCCGTTTGGACGTAATCTACATGAAGATTTGATTGGTATTCAAGGTCAAGGAGTCTCAATGGCTCCTGGCACAGAACATCGTCATATTCTACATGGAAGAAAAGAGAACGACACTATTCACGATGAAGTGGGTATGAGGCATTATTATCATGAATGGGGCGAATGGATGGGGCGTGATCCCACCAATCCCATGAGAGAAAATGCCATTTGGGAGAATAACGAAGATGCACACATATAAATGCACGATTCTGAGGGTTGTAGATGGCGATACCGTAGATGTAGATATTGATTTGGGTTTTGGAGTATGGAACCGTGGAGAACGTATCCGTGTTCTTGGTATTGACACGCCAGAAACTAGAACAAGAGATTTAACTGAAAAAGTATATGGTAATATTGCAAAGAACTTTGTCAAGGATTACCTTCCTGTGGGAAGCACACAAACACTACAAACAGAGAAAGATAGTACAGGCAAATTTGGTCGTATTCTGGGAAAGTTTCTAGTATACGATGGTTTTACAGATAGCCAAATGACCCTTGGAGATATTATGATTCGTGAACATCTGGCAGTCAAATACGATGGACAATCAAAAGAGGAAATTGCTGAACAACATATCAAAAATAGGGAGTTATGTTGTCTACCAGAGATAAAAGACTAAACTTAAATTTTATTGCAAAAAATCTAACGGCTGGACTATGGATGTTCTTGGCGTCTAAAGTTGTGTCTGCTGCGGAGACTGATGCGATAGGTCGAGTTGATACGGTAGAAGGCACAGTACACGTTTTACGTGATGGTAAAATGATACTGTTGAGTAAGGATGATCCTATTTTTCAAGGTGACACAATTCTTACAGGTGCAGATGGCTCTATTGGTATTACATTCATAGATCAAACAGTATTCTCTCTTGGTGAAGATGGGGAGATGAGTATTGATGAGATGATCTATGATTCTGATGCTCAAGAGGGTAAGTTTGCAGCCAATATGGTTAAGGGTGTATTCTCTTTCATATCTGGTGAAATTGCAAAGACTGACCCCGAAGGTATGTCACTGAATACACCAGTGGGCGTTATTGGTATACGTGGTACTAAGATTGCTGGTGTTGCAGCTGCAGAAGGTACTGAGAACAGTATATCTTTACTGCCAGAGATGGGTAAAGACGGTCAGCCAATTGTTGGTGAATTGGTAATGACTAACTCAAGTGGTTCAGTCGTATTGAATCAAGTGGGTGCAACGGTACAATTAACCAGTTCAAATCAAGCTCCCCCACCACCAGTTGTATTAGACAAACAACAAATTCAACAAAGTTATGGTAAGACATTAACAACATTGTCATCTACAGTGGTGGTCAAGGCGACTAATGATGCAGTGGCCGCAGAACAGGAAGTTACACAAAAAGAAACTGCTGCAGAAGAGGCAATTGAGGCTGCAGAAGAGGCGAAACAGATTGCAGAAGAAACAGGAGATAAGGAGGCGATAGCAGAGGCAGAGAAACTTGCAGAGGTTGCAGAAGAAGCGGTTGCAGAGGTAGAGGTTGCGAAAGAGGTTGTTGAGGAAATCAAGGAAGTAGTGGAAATTGCAAAACAGGAATTTGAAGTCCAAAAAGAGGCATTTAAGGAGTTTGTTGTCGATGAGAAACCAGCAGAGGAAAAACCACAAGACCAAGAGAAACCAGCTGATGCGGAAGAGGGTGCAGCTGATGAACAACCCAATGAAGAAGGTGGAGAACCAGAAGGTGATGCCCCTCAAGAAGTTGCACCAGAAGGCCCAATAGAAGGTGAAGAACTTCTAGAGGAAGGTGAACCAGAGATACTAGAAGGTGAAGGAGATAAACCACCAGAAGAAGTATTACTTGAGGAAGCCCCACTAGAAGAGGAAAAACCACAAGAACAAGAAGTTGTAGAGGAAAAACCACCAGAACCAGAACAGGTCGTAGAGGTTGCACCAGAACCAGTAATAGAACAACCAAAACCTGTTATGGAAGCACCTAAACCTATTCCTATTGCACCAGTTGTACCAGACGTTGTATTTGTTGCTCCTATAAAACAACCTATTTTAGTGGTTCATGATCCAGTAGTAGCTATAGTTTACAATGAACCAGAAGTTATAGAAAGACCGAAGTTTATGGCCATGGCTAGAGCAGCTGCACCTAAAGTATTTGAGTACATACAAGAAGAAGTTGAAGAGGAAACTGTAGAACCACAACCAAATCTATTAGGAGTTGGTAGTACAGGTGCTACTATAAATGCAGCTTTGAGCATAGGTTATTATTCTATGTCAAATGGTCAGGGACTTTCAAAACAAGTTGCACCCATAGAGGACGCAGGCCACACTGCGGTCAAGATGACAACTCTTTCAGAGACAGAACTTGCAAGTGTGGATATACTCTGGGCAATCAATCCATCTAATAGTTCTCATGGTAGTGAGTTTACCAATTCAGTAGATCGTATCAAGGAGCGTGTTGACGAGGGTATGATATTAGTAATACATGATCGACAAGTGGGCAATGCAGAGAACATTCTATTCGGAGAGGAACCAGCTGATATAGTGCGTAAGTTTACGAACAGTCGAGCAATAGATGTAGTCGATGAGAATACAGTGGTTGGAGAAGGGCCAGGTGGGTTACTTACGGATACTTCAATAGATGGTGGAAATAGTTCTAATCATGGGTATACCAAGAGAGAGACACTACCAGAAGATTCTCTTGCATTGTTGACTACCAGTGATGAGGATGAGGTTGTTGATTTTGCGTACAGGTATGGTCAAGGTGCCGTTATCTATTCATCCATACCACTTGATTATTATCTTGGTGGTGCAATGCCCAATTTCAAAGATATATATGCACCCAATATACTACAATTTGCAGCTTCACTCATCACAGATGGTTATAACACCATACAGGGTACAAATAACAACGATATTGTCGCTGGTACGGCAAACAACGATACTCTTGAAGGTCTAGAGGGTAACGACACTATATTCGGATTGTTTGGTAACGATAAAATAGAGGGTGGAGAAGGTGCAGATACACTTACAGGTGGAAGTGGGAGAGATATGTTCATATATCGAAATGTAAATGATTCGCCAGTTGGTGGTGGAGATACCATTAAGGATTTTGATGGAGAAAATGATATAATCAACATAAGTAATCTTGCGAGTAATCTTAACATAGTGCCGTCTTTTACAGGGGGTAAAAGTGAGGGTACATGGAATAGTAATACAAAAATTCTTCAGCTTGATATTGATGGAGACACAAATGCAGACATGGAATTAACATTAGAGTCCTATACTTCTGCAATAACCTATAATAATTTTGATGAGAGTACAATAATATGAGTAAGGGTATTGACTTAACTACCACAATGATGTATGATTGATAATATATTTGGAGAGTGATTATATGTCTAAAAACTATACGTTTGTATCAAAAGGTGATGAGGATTGGGCCTCTGTTATGATTAAGGATGGTAACTATAAAGGTATCATCTATCAGTATGGTCAAGTATCTGTGGCTAAGAGTGAGGATGATAACGGCAATATGCCTCTATCCTTCAAGTACAATATCATAGACCACAGTGGTCATAATCAAGAAGATTTAGAATCATCAGAGGATTTTAAGAACACAATAGGAGATATTCTAGTGGAAATACTAGACGAGCAACTGGAGGCAGACAATCTTGAATACAACGATTGAACGAACAGCGCTCACACAACTTGTGACAAACGAGGAGTATGCACGTAAAGTGCTACCATTTATCAAGAAAGATTATTTCTCTGACAAGACAGAAAGAACTGTCTTTGAAGAAATTAGTAACTTTGTCGATAAGTATAATAAAATTCCAACTCAAACATCTCTGGAGATTGAGGTATCAAATCGTAAGGATTTAAATGAAGCGGAATATAGTAAAGTAGTAGAGGTCATCAAGACACTAAAATCTACAGATGTAGACTTTGACTGGCTTGTAGACACAACTGAGAAATTTTGTAAAGATAAGGCGGTATACAATGCGATTGTTGAAGGAATTGGAATTATTGAAGGAAAGGATAGAGATAGAGATGCAGGAGCTATTCCGAGCATTCTCACTGATGCCTTGGCTGTTGGTTTTGATAACAACATTGGTCATGATTATTTGTTGGATGCAGACTCCAGATTTGAGTATTATCACACGATAGAAGAGAAGATTCCTTTTGATCTTGAGTTCTTTAATCGAATAACCAAGGGTGGACTACCACCAAAGACACTAAATATTGCATTGGCAGGAACTGGTGTCGGAAAGAGTTTGTTCATGTGTCACATGGCTGCAAACTGTCTGTCTCAGGGTAAGAATGTTCTCTATATTACATTGGAGATGGCAGAAGAACGTATCGCAGAACGCATTGATGCAAACCTTATGAACATCTCTATGGAAGATTTGCATGACCTTCCCAAGCAGATGTTCGATAGTCGAATAGAAAAGATTATTAAAAGTACCAGTGGAAAGTTGATTGTAAAAGAGTATCCGACTGCTTCCGCTCACTCTGCACACTTTAGGGGATTGATTAAGGAACTTGCAATCAAGAAGAGCTTTAAACCAGATATTATCTTTATTGATTATCTGAATATATGTGCGTCAAGTCGCTTTAAAGGAGCAACCAATGTCAACTCTTATATGTACATTAAGTCGATTGCAGAGGAGCTTAGAGGTTTGGCAGTTGAGACAAATCTACCAATTATGTCGGCAACACAAACCACTCGATCAGGTTTCGTATCTTCAGATATTGGTCTTGAAGATACGTCTGAAAGCTTTGGCCTGCCAGCAACTGCTGATTTCATGTTTGCACTCATATCTAATGAGGAACTTGATGATCTCAATCAAATCGCAGTCAAGCAACTCAAGAATCGATACAATGATCCAACGATGAACAAACGCTTTGTTATTGGTATTGATCGTGCAAAAATGAGACTGTTTGACGTTAAGATGAGTGAGCAGAACATTGTGGACAGCAATCAGTCAGAAGACACGAAAGATACGTTTACAAGTGCGGTATTTGATAAAACAGACTTTGGTGAAGGGTGGAAAGTATGACAACAATTCTTATAACATTATGGTTTTATGGGTATAATATAACACTGGATGCAAGAGAAATATATGGTGTACAAAATATTACTGAGTGTTCACAACTTTTATTCTTCGTTGAAATGCAATATAAAGCTCATACTGCTAGTTGCTCTGAAGGAGACATTCTACAACAAGGAGAAAACATATGAACAGTATGGAATATCTTTATCATTATACTTGTGAAAAATGTAAATTATGGTGGAGTATTGCGATGGAGAAAGACAAATGGCAACCAAAAGTCATGTGGTGTCCTCATTGTGGAAATAAAAAAGAATACTTTTATAAAATTGACTATGAATATATGAGGCAATAGGATGGAGAATAAAGACATGAATCGCTTTGCAAATGAGTGTACAGAGTGGCTACTAAAAAAACATAGTGAGTATTCAGACCCTCTGATGATGGGTGGAGTGCTTATGAAAGCCACTATAGAGTTGTATCTAAGTCAATTAAGTGATGAGGATATAAACCATTTACTGGATGTTGTTGCAGAATCTATACCACATATAAGACGCCAGAGTGATTTTTCGGACTTGAATAAAGAAAAAAGAGTTTTACACTAGTTTTTCTCGATTTCCTTTAACCAAGAGGACTTACTCCTATTTTCATGATTCATTATAGGAAGTATTTCTTTCTTCCACTCTACTCCCATATTCTTCCCCCCTTTCGCTGCCAAAACCCATACACAAGGCATATCATGATACACTTCACATCCACCGTCTTTACGAACACCACCACACGGCCCATTACGTATATCCTTGGGACAATTCATCGGACATGACATACCAGTGAAAGACAATACACAATCCCCACACATAGTACAATCAAACATTATTCCCTTGACAAACCTCTCTATCGGTGTTATCGGTAGGTACGGTAATAACGGTTTAAATTTTCCCAATATACGTATAAAACGATTATAAAGAATATGCAGCTCTTTTGCATATTTCACAGACAACTCTCTTCTCCAGTACTTTGACATAGTATGTATATTTATTTCCCATAAACCTCATACAAACATTGAATACTCAAATACCACTTTTCCATAATAAATAAAACCATGCAAGACATAGAATTTACGATAAGAATACAAAGCACAGGAAAGACTTTCACCGTACCTCAGAATAAAAGTATACTTGATGTATTATATGAAAATGGAATAGATCATCCTTCTTCATGTAAGGTAGGTATGTGTAGTAAGTGCCTTGTTACCTATACAGAGGGAACAGTAGATCATCGTGATCTGCTTAGTGACACAGATATAGACCATGATACACAACTAACAATATGCTCATCAAGAGCTACATCTCCACTATTAGTGATAGATTTAGAGTATGATGAATACGATATAGCGGAAGAATAACCCATAGTATCCCATGAATACCCAAAATAAGGGTATATTAAAAAAGGCGTAAATAAACATAGAGTTGTTGTGATTAAAGTTTGCAGTCTATCAGCTCCGCCAACACTTACTCCCAGAATATAACAGAATAACTGAAAATAATTCAAAATAAATGAAAAAAGTACTTGACAAACCCTTGACAACGTGTTATATTGTGTATGTAGAATGGTTAAGGAGATAGTTAAGTGAATACAAAAGATTTAAATCCAGTTGTTAATGTAGGTACTGCTAAGAACCCTCTGATGGCTCTCTGTGCCACTACTATGATGATGATGTTTGAGGAGTCCACTGGAAAGAAGTTCAGTGACAACATGGATGACTATCTAAGCTACTGTGATAGCTATCGTGATGCCTATAATGAGAACCTTGAAAAAAATAAATTAATCCACTTTACAGGTTAAAGGAAATATAATGAATAGCTATGTAATTACAAAGCCCAAACAAAGACAAATGCTAAATGATTTGAAAATTCAGTATGATAAAGATGTGCAAGCTTGCAGATTGGCTGTGTTAGGGTTTGTTGCGAATGACAAACCGAACTACACAACAGTTCCACTGGGTGAAGCATATAAGTTAAGAGAGCTCGATGGAATGATGACTCAGCTAACTCTTGCCTCACTTAAATTGGAGATGGTGCAGAATATCGCAGAGACTAAAAATACTTCTTGACAAATGTATATAAGTGTGGTACTATTAAGATAATGAAGGAATAAGGATTCGGGCCCAAGAGAAAACTACTGGATGAGACTACTGGAGTCGTTACGACTAGATACCAACTGCAAGTCTCTTAGATACACTGAAAGTTTTCTCTTGACTAATTTCGATAAGTATGTGTAGAAGTATGTGTAGAAAAAAGGGGAGAGTGATTGAGAGAGGGTCATTAAGGTTGGATGGCCCACAGTGAAAGTTCGTTATATAACGTGTGGGGATTACGTGTTGTCCCTCTCTCTAAGTATTATGAAAGGTCTGGTTGAGTGTATGCCCCCGACTCTAGACAGTAGGGGCAGCCATAGTCTAGGATGGTAACGAAAGGTTCAATTCCTTTCCCTTTCACTCATATATAAAAGGGTGGCCCTTATAACTGAGCACTCTTTTGTAATCTATAAATGCAATAAGTATCCAGAGAGAAATTCTATATGCCCATTGAACTTGATAAAATTGATATACTCTATGAGGATAATCCCATTCTTCTTCTCACTAAGAAGCGTGAGTATCATATGGAAAAGGAAGCATACTATGCAAGAGAGCGTAGAAAAATAGAAAAGAAACTAATAGAGTATCATGTGTATGGTAAGAAGGGGCCCCTAAAAACTGGCAAAAAGGTCTTGACTTAACTGGGTGTATTTGTTATACTGAGTGTATTGAACTAAGGAGAAAGTATGAGTATAGAAATTGAATTTTATTTATTTGGATTATTGACAGGGTTTGCCATTGCAATGGGAGTTATGTGGATTTGGGAGCAAGTAAAAATGATAAGGGCAACAAATGACAAATGATTTTTTGAGAAACATTGTAAAAGAGGTTGGTAATGAGTATGCCTCTATTGTGGATGATGGTGTAGAGGCTGGAGATGTCTCTACGTTTATTGATACAGGTTCGTATATACTGAATGGTCTATTGAGTGGAGACTTGAATGGTGGACTGCCTGCGAATAAGATTACAGCTCTTGCAGGGGAAAGTGCCACAGGTAAGACGTATTTTCTTATGGGTATTGTAAAGAACTTTCTAGACAGTGATCCGAATGCCGGTGTGATATACTTTGAGAGTGAATCTGCAATTACAAAGCAGATGGTGATTGATCGTGGTATTGATACGAAGCGTATGGTGATATTCCCAGTAACAACTGTACAGGAATTTCGCACACAAGCACTGAAGGTACTGGATAGTTATTTGATACAAAACGAAGCAGACCGTAAACCTCTGTTTCTCTGTCTGGACTCTCTTGGTATGCTGAGTACCACCAAGGA
>Ga0209336_10000579_pt1 | contig 18682 bp, 23 predicted proteins | sample LinPmetageLP32_FD_184042 | JGI IMG/M metagenome (GOLD analysis project Ga0209336, IMG submission 184042) | Marine viral communities from the Pacific Ocean - LP-32 (SPAdes) (version 2) | ecosystem: Environmental > Aquatic > Marine > Oceanic | place: Pacific Ocean | collected 2009-08-23 | reverse complement strand
TAGAAAAGTTTGGCAAAACAGTGACTACCCTATCCATAGAGTTCAATTATATAAACCTGCTGCAGGACGTAATAAACTTAACAAAGCAAATAAAATCCTAGATGAATTTATTAACGATGTATTCATAAAAGGAACTAGTAAATATAATGTAGATAAAATAGACCAAATTTTATCCACTACAAAAAAATGTTCTTCCCCTTGGTGTCCAGTTTGCTAAAAAATAATGTCTTCCTAAATCCTCATATATGTATATCAAAATATAAGCTATGAAAAAGGATATGACATTAACAAGTGTAAAAGTACAAAGTGAGTTATTTGATGAGTTTAAAGTTGCTTGTGTAAGACATAAGTGGTCTTTTCAAAAACTTGCTGATAGGTGTATTCATTTATACCTTACAGATGAGGACTTTAAAAAAAGAGTCCACAATCATACGAATTTAGAATTATAAAAATATTAAAATAAAAAATGGTTACAAAAATGAAGGGATACGTTCCTAAAGGAGAGCGTAAAAAAATCCTATTAATGTGTGATGATATTAGAACACACTCAGGAATAGGTACAGTAGCAAAAGAAATAGTATTACACACTGCTCACCGTTATAATTACTTTAATGTAGGAGCAGCCATCAACCACCCCGATAATGGAAAAATACTGGACTTAAGTCAGGATGCTAATTCTCATTTAGGTATTGAAGATGCTGATGTAAAAGTATTAGGATCTAGTGGGTATGGAACCCCTGATTTAGTTAGGCAACTTTTAAAGCAAGAAAAACCAGATGCTATTTTTATCATAACAGATCCTAGATATTGGGATTGGTTGTTTTCTATGGAAAACGAAATTAGAAAACAGTGTCCTATCGTTTATCTAAACATTTGGGATGATTACCCTGCTCCTATGTACAATAAGGAATTTTATGAATCCTGTGATTTATTAATGGGTATTTCAAAACAAACTGTTAATATTAATAAGTTAGTTTTAGGGGATAAAGCAAAAGATAAAATTATATCTTATGTACCTCATGGGTTAAATCATAAAAATTATTTTCCAATTGATCCTTCTTATCCTAAGTATGATGAATTTTTAGAATTTAAAAAGAATCTATTAGGAGGTAGAGATTATGAATTTGTTGCTCATTTTAATTCTAGGAATATTAGAAGAAAACAAATCCCTGATACTATTTGGGCTTACCAACAGTTTGTAGATAAACTACCTTTAGAAGAAGCTCAAAAATGTGCTTTTGTTTTACATACTCAAGCAATAGATAATAATGGAACTAATCTTCCTGCTGTAATAGAAATGTTATGTGGTCATAATAAAGATGGTAGATACAACATTTTTATAGATGAGACAAAGCATGATATGGAAAAAATGAACTGGTTGTATAATAGCACAGATGTTCAAATCCAACTTACTTCTAATGAAGGTTGGGGATTAAGTTTAACTGAAGCTTTATTATGTGGTAACCCTATTATAGCTAATGTTACAGGAGGTATGCAAGACCAAATGAGATTTGAGGATGAGCATGGAAGATGGTTTGAACCAGATGACATTACTCCTTCAAATAATACTAGGGCATATGCTAAACATGCTCCTTTTGCTTTCCCAGTATTTCCTGCCTGTAGATCTATACAGGGTTCTCCTCCTACCCCTTATATTTGGGATGATAGATGTAAAGCAGAAGATGCTGCAGAACAACTTATGAATGTTTATAAGTTAGGAAATGAAGAAAGAAATAAAGTTGGAATGTTAGCTAGAAAATGGACAACAGGAGATGAAGCAGGGTTTACTGCTGAACATCAAGGATATAGAGTAATAGAAAATATTGATAAATTATTCGAAACTTGGACTCCACGATCTAATTATGAATTGATCAAAATTGATACTCGCACCCCTAAACATTTAACCCCCCATAATTTAATTTACTAATGAAGCCTTTATTTATTATAAGTTGTCCTATTGATACCTACTCAGGTTATGGAGCCCGTTCCCGAGATGTAGTTAAAGCTATAATCAGTAGTAATAAGTACGAAGTTAAAATTCTTCCCCAAAGATGGGGAAATTGTCCCTGGGGGTTTATAGATGACCATCCTAAAAAATGGGGATTTTTAACCCCTCATTTACTCCCTATGGGAAATCAGTTACCTAAACAACCTGATATTTGGGCTCAAGTCACAGTTCCGAATGAATTCCAAGCTATAGGAAAATACAACATAGGATTTACTGCTGGAATCGAAACTACTATTTGTTCCCCCCAATGGATTGATGGATTAAATCGGATGGACATTAACCTAGTTTCCTCAGAACATTCGAAACAAGTATTTTTAAATAGTAATTTTGAACAAAGAGAACAAAATACTAATAAGCTTATAAAAACTATCAAAGTAGAAAAACCTATTGAGGTTTTATTTGAAGGTGTAGATTTAGATACTTACTTTCCTACTAAATCTACTTTTAATTTAAATGAAATTGAAGAAGATTTTGCCTATTTGTTTATGGGTCATTGGATGCAAGGAGCTTTAGGTGAAGATAGAAAAAATGTAGGTTTAGTAGTTAAAACCTTTCTTGAAACATTTAAAAATAAAAAGAAAACCCCAGCTTTAATCTTAAAAACTAGTACAGCAGGAACTTCTTACTTAGGAAGAGAACAAATTTTAGATAAAATCCACCAAATCCGTAACACAATTGGGGATGCTAGAACTTTACCTAACATATATCTCCTCCACGGTGAATTCTCAGATGAAGAAATAAATCAACTTTATAACCATAAAAAAGTAAAAGCTATGGTTAGTTTAACTAAAGGAGAAGGATATGGGAGACCTCTTGCAGAATTTAGTTTAACTAAAAAACCCATATTAGCTACTAATTGGTCAGGACATTTAGATTTCCTCAACCCAGAATTTACAACTCTAACCCAAGGTTATTTAAAAAAAGTTCATTCTTCTGCAGTTCAAAAAGACGTAATATTAGAAGAATCTGAATGGTTTTCTCCTAATGTAGGAGAAGCTAAATATCATCTAAGAGATATTTTTGAAACTTATAAACCTTTTAAAGAAAAAGCAGTAAGACAAGCCCACCAGATTAAATCTAAATTTAGTTTTAATGATATGTCTGTTTTATTAGATAATATATTAACTAATAGTATTCCTGATTTCCCCAAACAAGTAGAGCTTAAACTTCCTGATCTTAAACTTCCTAATTTAACAAAACAACAATTTCCTAAACTTTAAATTAAAAAAATGTTAAAAGATAATTTAACTATATGCCCTCGTTGTGGTAGTGATGCTTGTTATGAACAAGAATTAGGAGCTGATTATAAAGTAAGTCAGTGTTATGGGTGTGGTTTTACTACTAATACCCAAATGGTAAAAGAAAGTAAATTTTTAGAGGAACAACTAGAAATTCTTCCTGAACTTTATAAAGACTTAATTTTTATTGATGATAAAGATTATCACTGGATGCCCTCAGCAATAAACACCCCTGAACAAGGTATGGTGTATGCTGATGGAAAAACCATTAAAGAATGGAAATGGTCAGCTGTAAAAGCTATGTTAATTCCCGAAAAAGATAGAAAAAAATATCCAATTCCCGGAAAAAAAGGAGAATATTATGAGTATAAAATGGACACTTCTACTTTAAAACAGTTTAATGAGCTTGACTTTATAGAAGCTCTTGATTATATTGGGGCCTTTAAACAATAAAAGTTATGAAAATAAGTTATGCTATACCTGTTTGTGATGAGTATAAAGAAATAGAATACCTTTTACAGTACTTAACTAAACATAAAAGAGAACAGGATGAAATAGTTGTTCAGTGTGATCAGGGAAATACTACACCTGAAGTATATGATGTATTAAAACAATATTCTAATGTAAAAGTTATAGAATTTGCTTTAAATAAAAATTTTTCATCTTTTAAAAATAACCTTAAAGATAATTGTTCTGGGGATTACATCTTTCAAATAGATGCGGATGAATATCCTGAAGAATATTTAATGAATACTATTGGGTGGGTTATAACAAATAACCCTGGAACTGATATATTTTGGGTCCCTAGGATTAACACTGTTAAAGGGTTAACAGAAGAACATATTAAAAAATGGGGGTGGATAGTTGACCCTGACGGAAAGGTTAACTTCCCAGATTACCAGTGTAGGATTTTTAAAAATGTAAAAAGAATTAAATGGAAAAATAAAGTACATGAAATTCTTACTGGGTATAAAACTGAATCCCAACTTCCTGCTAATAAAGAATTTTGTATTTATCATCCTAAGACTATAGAACGTCAGGAAAAACAAAACTCATTATACGAAACATTATGAATATAGTTGTAACGGGGGGAGCAGGGTTTATTGGTTCAACATTAACTGATAAATTAATATCTTTAGGAATGAATGTTATTGTTATAGATAATTTATCTACAGGCAAAGTTGAAAATATTCATCCCAAAGCAGAATTTTGGAATATGGATTTATTTAATTTAGAAGAAGATTCTTTAGTAAATAAAAATATAGATGTAGTTTTTCATTTAGCTGCTCTAGCTAGAGTACAGCCTTCTATTAAGGATCCGATTACGTTTAACCAATCTAATGTGGATGGTACTCTTAAATTGCTATTAGCATGCCATAAAGGTAATGTGAAAAGAGTAGTATATAGTGCTAGTAGTTCGTGTTATGGTGATACTACAATATTCCCTACTCCTGAATCATCACCAACAAATCCTTTAAGTCCTTATGGGTTACAAAAATATATAGGTGAACAGTATTGCAAAATGTTTTCTGAAGTGTATGATTTAGATACATGTTCTTTAAGATATTTTAATGTGTACGGAGATAAAATGACATTAGATGGGGCATATAAGTTAGCTATTCCTATATTTGCTGAACAAATTAAAAATAACCAAGCTTGTACTATAAATAATGATGGGGAACAACGACGAGATTTTACCCATGTTGATGATGTAGTAGAAGCTAATTTATTAGCAGCTACACACCCTGATAAATTAAAGGGCGAATCCTTTAATATAGGCAATGGGGATAATTTATCTGTTAATGAAGTAGTAGATTTAATGGGTGGAAAAAAATCCTATGGTAACATTGTTATAGAACCTAAAATTACTTTAGCAGATAATAGTAAAGCAAAATTAGTTTTGGGATGGGCTCCAAAAAGAAATCTACAGACATGGATTAAAAGTTATTTAGATAAAATTCTTTAATATTATTTAAATGAACTCTAAACCTAATATTTTATTTGTTACTACCCAATATAAAGTTGGAGAAAGGATTTACCCTATTATTCCTTACTTATCAAAAAAATATAATTTAGACCTTTTAAAGATTTATCACATGCATCCTACTTTAGGAAAATGGGGAGGAGATAAAGATCTTAGACAATTTTTTGATAAAACATATTTACCATATTTTTCTTCTACCTACTCTTCAATTCCTAATTTATCTAAATATGATTTGATTATAGCAGACGATAACAGAATCCATCCAGGGCTAGGTCAAATTTACTTAAAAAGAGAATGCCTTATGATAGGGAATAATCATGGTTGTAGTGATCACGGTTATGAAACTACCAATTATCAAAAATGTTTTGATGGATGTTTTATGTTTGGTTTAAATGGATGCACCCAACCTTACCACATCCCAGGTGGAATTCCTGCTAATGATGGGTTAAAACAATATAAAACAGTTGAAAAAGAACATATTTTAGTTATTACTGGGTTTTTAGGTTTAGAACCTGAATTTACTGATTTTAAAGGTTTTACTTTTAAAAGATGTGATAAACATTTTTTTGATTCTTTACATCTTTTAGACTTACAAAAAAAGTATAATAAAAAAGTAGTGGTAAAAATTAAAAGTAGAGAGAATCAAAACCACATAAACCATGTAGAATATATAAAAAGTATTATGCCCTCTAATTTAAATTATGAAGTTAAGGTAGATGTAGAAGATGATAATCTTCTTTTAGCTCAAAGCAGTTTAATATTAAGTTGCCCCTCTACTTTAGCCTTAAAATCAATCCAACTAGAAATTCCTACTTTTTTATTTAAAGGATACAGCCAAACCTCTATTTTTAAAGATTACAAGTATTTAATGGACTTAGAAGATTTTAAAACTTCTTTAACATTTTTACCCCAAAAAGATTTCGTAGAAAACGCAATCCAAGGTGGTTTAACTTGGAATAGTACAGATAATTATTTAAATTATATAGATCAAATTTTAAACTAATGGTAAAAATTTATTCAAAAGTAGAATCAGGAAAGTTACTACATGTAATTAATAGATTAGCCGAAATAGAAAATAGAAGCGATATTATTCCTGAAGAAAACTTTATTCAATGTGCAACTTTAAGAATGTCAAAAGGTAAAACCTTTAAACCACATAAACATATAACAAAAAAAAGAATCTACCATCACCAAATAGCACAAGAATCATGGGTAATTATTAAAGGACGTGTTAAGTGTAAGTTTTTTGATTTAGACGATACGTTAATATCAGAACCAATACTCGGGCCCGGTGATGCTAGTTTTACTCTATATGGTGGTCACACCTATGAAATTTTAGAGGATGATACAATTGTATATGAGTATAAAACTGGTCCTTATGAAGGACAAGAATTAGACAAAATATTTTTAAATGAACAGTAAAGATATAGATAAAAAATTTTTTGTAGATCTATTAGCACAAAAATCAAACTTAGTTTTTATGGATGTGGGGACTTATGATGGAAAAGATAGTTTAGAATTTAATCAATTATTCCCAGATTCTACAATATACTCCTTTGAAGCAGATACTAGATCTGTAAAGATTTTTAAAGAAATTGTAGGTAAAACTAAAAATATTAACTTAATTCAGACAGCTTTATCTAATGTCGATGGTGATATTGAGTGGTATGCTAGTAAAAGTGACACAAGACGCCATTATGATTTTCAAGATGATTGGTCTGCTTCTAGCTCTATTAAAAAACCTGATAACCATCTAAATGTTTTTGAAGATATTGCATTTACAAAACCCTCAAAAGTTAAATCAACAAGACTTGATACTTGGATGACACAGAATAAGAATATAGATCATATAGATGTAATGTGGGTAGATGTTAATGGGGGAGAATCTGAGTTCTTAGAAGGTGCGATAAAGACTATAAATAATAAGGTGAAGTATCTATATATAGAATTTAACAAAGTCGGTGATCGTGCACTTTACAATGGGGCACCTACAAAAGATGATATTAAGAAAAAATTAAAAGGATTTGAAGAGATTGGTGTATATAATTTTATGGGCAATTTTGGTAATGTTTTATTAAAAAATAAAAAAATAATATGAGTTTCAACCCAGTAAAAGAGTTTGAAAATAAAATAGCCGAATTTTTTGGTTCGCCTTATGCTATTGCTCTAGATTCATGTACCCATGGAATAGAGTTATGTTTAAAGTATAATAAAGTATCTAAAATAAATGTACCTAAAAGAACATATATTTCTGTACCATTTCTATCTAATAAATTACGAATAGCCCTTAATTGGAAAGATGAAAATTGGCAAGACTATTATTATTTAACTAATAATATAATAGATGCTGCGGTATTATGGAAATCTAATAGCTATATTCCTAAAACATTTATGAATATCAGTTTTCAATATAAAAAACATTTGGCTCTGGGACGTGGTGGTGTTATATTGACGGATAATAAAGATGCTGCAATCCAACTTAAAAAAATGTCATATGATGGTAGATTACCCAATATACCTTGGAGAGACCAAGACATAGATACCATAGGATATCATTATTATATGACCCCAGAAACAGCACAGTTAGGATTAGATAAATTACCCGAAGCTATTAAAACTAAACCCCACCAATGGAAAATAACAGATTGGCCAGATTTAACTAAAATGAAAGTTTTTAAAGACACTTATAATGAAGGGTATATATTTGAATCTACAAAAGATCCTAATATAGTTAAAAAAAGAAAATTTGGTGATTACGATCATTTTGAGTATTGTAAAATAAACGATATAGATCCTTACTTGCAAACAAAATAATCTATGGATAAAGTAGCATTTATAACAGGTATTGGAGGTCAAGATGGTAGTTATCTTGCAGAATATTTAGTTGAATTAGGATATAAAGTCCATGGCATTATTAGAAGACATTCAACTGCTGAAACCCAAGAAAGCAGAATAGATCATTTAATTAGTAATGGTAAAGTCAACACATATTATGGGGATTTATTAGATCAGGGAGGTATAGAAAAACTCCTTGATGACATCCAACCAGATGAAATTTATAATTTAGCAGCTCAATCTCATGTTAGAATTAGTTTTGATATTCCCCAATTTACGGTTCAAACAAATTCTATTGGGGTATTAAATATTTTAGAAGCTTATCGTAGATCTTGCCCTAAAGCTAAATTTTATCAAGCAAGCAGTTCAGAAATGTTTGGTCTTTCTGTAGAAGAGGATAACTTTCAAAGAGAAACCACTTGCATGAACCCAGTTTCTCCTTATGGGTGTTCGAAAGTATTTGGTTATAATATTGTTAGAAATTATAGAAGAGCTTATGGGTTACATGCTACTAATGGTATTTTATTTAACCATGAATCTCCTAGAAGAGGATCTAATTTTGTTACTAACAAAGTATGTAAGGCAGCAGCCCGTATTAAATTAGGATTACAAGATAAATTAGAATTAGGTAATATGGACTCTTATAGAGATTGGGGCCATTCAAAGGATTATGTTAAAGCTATGCATTTAATGCTACAACATAAAGAACCCGGGGATTGGATTGTATCAACAATGGAAACTCATTCTGTTAGAGAAATGTGTGAGTTGGTGTTTAATTACTTAGGGATGGATTATAAAGATTATGTAATACAAAACCCAAAATACCTTAGGCCCGAAGAATTACCTTATTTAAGGGGGGATTCAACTAAAATTAGAGCTGAATTAGGCTGGGAGCCAGAATATACTTTTAAAGAAATAATGGAAGAAATGGCTGAGTATTGGTTAAATTACTTTACAAATAAAATATTATGAAAAAAACAGGATTATTATTTACTAGTAGGAATAACTACCAACTACTAGATTTTTGGTTTCAAAATCAACCTAACTTAGAAGAATTTAGTATATTAAATATAGACGAAGATTCTTCTGAAGAAAATAAATCTCAAGGAAGAGCAATATGTGAAAAACATGGTGTGGTTTATATGGATAGAGAAGAAAGAGGAATGATGAATAATCTAACTACAGCTTGTAACTATTTCAAATCTCAGGGTTTAGAATGGATTATATGGAATACTCATGATAGTTTACCTACTGAAGGATTTTTTAATAAATTTGATCAATTAGTTACAGACAAAAATCTTAATGATTTTGGAGTTATTGGTTTTAATATACTTCACGATGGGAGACATCTTTTATCTAGAACTCCTTTACAACCTGGACTAGTTTATGATTGTTACTATCCATCCGAACCCCTCCCCCAAAAATACTCTAAACCTTTTGCTGTAGAGTCTGCTATGTGGACTACTGCGGCTGTTAATATTTCTCAATATGAGACTCATATAAAGACAACAGGTGATTATGTATTTTTTCATGCTTGGGATGATATAGCATTTCAATTCTTAAATAAAAATATATATAATATTGCCCTCCCCGATTTTCATATAAACCATGTTCAGGGTGTTAAACCAAAATTTAACTTACCTTTAAAATCTCCTCATGTAGGAAGAACTGGAGCTAAAGATGAAACAGAAAGAGAATTTTATTATGGTAAATGGGGACATTTACAAATTTGGATAGATAGATGGGGATTTGATTGGCAAGATAGAAATACCTTTGAATCGGTGAAAGATCATTATAAAGATACATTAATATATGAATTTTATAACCATGACCGAGATAATTCCCCAACACCTCTAAAATCTTTCGACTTGTAAACTAATGAAACAAATTGCAGTTATAACCCCAGTATCCCATTTAAAAGGTATAGTAGAATTACTTTCGACTAAAGGACAAGTATTTTACTTAGAAAAAGGTACTAAAGATCAAGTTAGAGATTTATTAACATCTACTTCTATAGATACTATAGTTTGTAACCCAAATCAACAAACCTATAAAATAGATAAAGAATTATTAGAAAATACAAACGTTAGTATTGTTAATTCTTGTTCTACAGGTTTAAACCATATTGATTTAGATTATTGTAAGGAAAACAATATTGAAATACAATGTCATAAAAATGATCGTAAACTAATCAACCAGTTACCTTCTACATCTGAATTAGCATTTGGCTTAATGCTTTCCCTCCTCAGAAAAATCCCAGAAAGTAAAAACCATACTTTAAACTATCAATGGGATTACACCCGATTTGTAGGAAGACAAATAAAAGATTTAAAAATAGGTATTATTGGGTATGGTCGTTTAGGAAAAATGATGGATGGGTACTGTAAGGCATTTGGTGCTAAAACCTTTATTTTTGATCCTTATGTAGATGTCCCTCAAACCCCACTTGAACAAATGTTTCAAGAGTGTGATGTAATTTCACTTCATGTCCATGTAACAGAAGAAACAAAATATATGATTTCTTTAAAATTACTTGGATTAGCCAAAAAAGATTTGTATATTATTAATACATCTCGAGGAGAAATAGTCAATGAATTAGATATAGTAGAAGCCCTTAATACTAGAAGATTAACAGGTTACGGGGCTGATGTTGTTGAAAATGAATTTGATGATTTAACTAAATCTCCTATTATTAAGGCAATGAATAAAGGAAAAAATATAATAATAACCCCTCATACTGGAGGAATGACAATCGAAGGTCAAACTAAAGCATATGAATGGTCAATTAATAAGTTATAATAGAATGAAAACTTTAGATAAACAATTTTCTTCTTTAGAAGTAAAAAATTATGAAAATATAAAATTAGATGTCTATACTAAATTTAATCTAAAACCAGTAAACAATATTTATTTAATTTTAAATAAAATAAATAAAAATAAACATCTTAAAGGAAATTATGTAGAGTGTGGTACATTTAAAGGCACAACTCTATTATCGGCTGCTCAATTTTGCAAGCAGAATAATATAAATACTAAGTTAGTAGGAATTGATACTTTTGGGGGATTCCCATATAAGGGACTCCATAACCCCCTAGATCTCCCAGATCATTTTATTCAATTATTTAAATCTCAAAAAATAACTCAAGATCATTTTGAAAAAGCTAAAATAAGAACAAATAATTTTACTAGCTTAACACACTTAAAATCTGAATATTTTTTAGATACCGAACAGGTTTTTTCTAACTGCAGTAAATTTGAAAATATAGAACTTGTTAAGGGGACATTTGAAGAAATTACTCCTACTTATAATGAACCTATTGCTGTTTTACATTTAGATGGAGATCTATATGATAGTTATTTAACTTGCCTAAACAATTTGTATGATAATGTACTCCCAGGGGGGTGTATTATATTTGATGAATATTACTCTCATAAGTACCCAGGAGCTAGGGTTGCGGTAGATAAATTTTTCTTAGAGAAAGAAAATGAAGGGTGTTTTGAAAAATATATTACTTCTGAAGGACATGAAAGATGGTGTTTTAAAAAAATTTTTAAGTAATGATGAATTTTAACAAAAAATTTAATTGTATTGTAGTAGGCAATAGCCCCACTTTAGTAGGAAGTAACCTAGGTGATATAATTGACTCATATGAAACTATCATCAGAGTTAATTTATGTAATGTCCCAAACCTATATAAGGACACGGGGAAGAAAACACACATTTGGGCTGCTTCCTTATACAGTAGGGCTCAAGAAAAATTTAAAATGTCTAAACAAGAAGCAGATTCGTTTATTCCCCCTACTATCATAAACAAAGAAATCTGGTATAGACACCCAACATCTAGGGATTATGTTAAAGATTACTTACAGGATGATTCTTTTAAATATAGAGCAATTACTCGTAAACCTGATAATGGCGTAACTGGAATAATGGCTATTTCAACTGCTATAGAAATATATAAAAATGTTGATATAGTAGGACATACTTTGTATGTAGAGTCTAAAGGAAATACCCAAACTTATAGCCATAGTTCCCACCATGAGCAGGGGCTTATAGATAGAAGAGGAGACTCAGTCCGTTTGCTCAGTTCTTATCGTGAAGAAGGTAAACTAAACTTGCTAAATCCTAAAGAAGAAAGTATATTATTTTCTAATGTCGTCTACGTTTAATTGAATATAAATCCATAAATAAAAAATAAAATGAAACAATTACCAAAATTTATTGAATATAAATCCATAAATAAAAAATAAAATGAAACAATTACCAAAATTTATTGAAGGCCTAGTAGCTGAAGGCAAACTAAAGCATACCGTAGATGAAAATCTAAAAGTTGAATGGCCTTGGACTAAAATAGCAGGACCTTGTTCCGTAGAAGGAGGACCTGGAGATAAGCGCAACATCGTTGAAATTGCCCAAGAAATGAAAAAAAGAGGGGCAAATGCTTTTAGAGCGGGGGCATATAAACCTTGTACTTATCCTGTAACTCAAGCTAAAACTAATGGGTGGAAAGAGGGAATGAGAGAAGAAGGACTTAGATTATTAAAATTAGTTAAAGAAGAAACAGGTCTTCCTATAGTTACTGAAATAATGCATGATAAACAACTAACCTCTGAAACTTTAGAGATTGTTGATATAGTACAAGTAGGAACTAGAAATGCTCAAAATTATGATTTGCTGGATGCCTTAGGCCATACTAATAAACCTATTTTATTAAAAAGAGGATTATATGGTCAATTAGAAGACATGCTAGGAGCTGCTGAAAGAATTATGGCTGGGGGGAATAAACAAGTAGCCATTTGCCCTAGAGGGGTAGGAGGTGGACCCTCATACAGACATGTATTTGGCTCTATTTGGTCCCCAGATTTAATGGTTATCCCCGCTTTAAATGAAGTAACTAATATGCCAGTTATATATGATCCTAGCCATGCAACAGGATATAGAAATTTTGTACCCGCTATTTCTAAAGCGGCATTAGCAGCAGGAGCAAATGGATTAATTATAGAATGCCACCCAGACCCTGATAATTCAATTAGTGATCCAGCTCAGGCGATTGATTATAATACTTTAAGCGATATATTTTAAATATGGTTAGTGTTGTTATTAGAACTTTAAATGAAGCTAATAATCTTAAAAAATTATTAGAAATTCTTTCTACCCAAACTATCAAACATGAGATAATAGTAGTAGACTCTGGGAGTACTGATGACACACTTAAAGTAGCTAAAAAATATAAGTGTATAATAGAAAAATGTATTCCTTTTACTTATGGTAAAGCTTTAAATGTTGGTATAAAAAAAGCCCAATATAAATATATTTGTAATTTAAGTGCCCACTGTTTTCCTACGTCAAACACATATCTAGAAACAATGCTAGATAATTTTGACCACTCTAGAATAGCAGGAGTATATTCTAAACAGTTACCTACTGAAGATGCAAATATTTTGGATAAAAGAAATCTTAGTATTATTTTTAGAGATGAAAAACTTTATCAACAAAAAGATTCATTCTTTAATAACGCTTCTAGCATGATACGAAAAGATATCTGGGAGTATGTAAAATTTGATGATCAAATTGAAGCATGGGAAGATATAAAATGGTCAAAAGAAGTTCAGGCTATGAATTATGTAATAGTATATGAACCATCTGCTGCTGTATATCATTACCATGATGAAGGAAACGAAAGAACCATAAAAAGATATGAAAAAGAGTGGTCCTCTTTAAAAGAAATACTTAAAAATACTAGAACTATTATGATAGATAAAAATACAATGAAAGATTTAAAAGTTTTGGCTATTATTCCCGCTAAAGGGGATTCTAAAAGATTGCCAAAAAAGAATTTACAAAAAATTAATGGTTTTACATTAGTAGAACATGCAATAAAGTATGCAAAAGATTGTCCATACGTAACAGATATTATAGTATCAACAGAAGATGATAAAATTATGGATTTAGCATTCAAAAATAATGTTAAAGGAATGATTCGTGATAAATTTTTATGTGGAGACACCGAAGTTGTTGACGTTTATATTGATGTAGCAAACAAACTTAACGACAAGTACGATTATATCGTAGGCATACAACCAGATCACCCAGATAGAGAGCATAGTTTACAGTACTGTTTGGAGTATATGGTTGAAAATTATTACGATGATCTAATTACTGTTACAAACAGAAATGATGATCCAGATGCATTTCAAAGAAGCGGAAGTGTAAGAATATTTAAGTATAATCATTTGCTAGCAGGTCATGTGAGTAAAAGAATTGGTTGTGTAAAGTGTGGAGCAACAGATATTCATTATGAAAAAGATTTAGAATTAGCTAGAAAAAGAATAAAGAGTTAAATATGAAAATGGATAAACAAGATAAAATAATGTTTGCAATGCTGTGGTTTTGCACAGGAATGCTATCCCTTCAATTACTGATAATAGTATCAGCAGCATAGAGTAATATAAATGGAAAAGATATCAGTTATAATAAGAAACAAAAACGAAGCAGAATACATTGGTACAGCTATTCAATCTGTAGTAGACCATTTAGGATCAGAAACAGAAATAATAATCATTAATGATAATTCTACAGATGATTCTTTAGAAGTTGTTGCTTTATTTGATCAATTAAATATTAGTATATCTAATATAGAAGATCATTATACCCCAGGTAAGGCCCTAAATCTTGGCGCTCAATTGGCTACTAATAATACACTATTAGTATTATCAGCTCATTCCCAAATTACTACTATTAATAAAGAAATGTTAAATAGATGGTTTTTTAAGGGCCATGTAGCTGTTTTTGGGAAACAAACACCCATTTACAGAGGGAAAAAAATAACCCCTAGATATATTTGGAGCCACTTTACAGGCGATATAACAGAAAATTTACATTCAGAAATAGAAAATAGACAGTTTTTACATAATGCATTTTGTTTCTATAATAAAGAATTTTTGCTAGAAAATCCTTTTGATGAAAAATTATCTGGTAAAGAAGATAGATATTGGGCGGCAGATATAGTAAAAAAAGGCTATACATACTTGTATGATGGTTTTTATCAAAAGTGTAATCATTATTGGACTCACAACGGTGCAACTTGGAAAGGTTTAGGATAAAATTTTACTCAAAAAACTATGGATAATTTTATTTTTATAATTCCCTTTAATTTACCCCCATCTCCTGAGTCTTCTAGAAAGAGGGATGAAATTTATAAAGGAAATCCTTGTTGGATGGAAAGTAGATTAGACTTATTTACTACATATACTCTTCCTTCTTTAAACAATCAAATTGATAAGGAATTTTATGCTATCCTTTTATGTGACCCTAAAACACCTCCTAAGTATAAAAAAATCTTTAAACAATTTTCTATAGATTATCCTTTTATTAAAATATTATGGAACGAGTCAATACAATGGGGTGAAAATAATGATTGGAATGATACATCTAAAATTATAGATTATTATAAATCTTTTAGACAAAATAATTCAAATGAAATCTTTGCCGGAAGATTAGATAATGACGATGCTATATTCCCAGGATATGTTCACAATGTAAAAAGTATAAAACAAGATTGTGAATTAATATCTTTTTCTGAAGGAATATTTTGGGATATTAAACTTAATAAATTTCTTTTATCTCATTTCCCTACAGGTCCTTTTTTATCTACTAAGTCTACATTAGAAAATTATATAGATCCTTTTTCAAAAAACCATGTGGAATTAACTCAAACATTACCTACAATTAATATTAAAACTGAATATCCAGCATGGGTTCAAATTTGCCATGGAGAAAATCTATGGAATGATTTAAGTAGAATGCCCGGAAAAATTGTTGATGTTAATGTAGAGGAACTTAAAAACTATTTTAATATCATTTAATGAAAAATATAAATGTACTTTCTCCTAAGTTTAGAACCCAAGAAATTTTAGATGAAATTAAAGAGTGTTTAGATAAGGGATGGACTGGAATGGGGTTTAAAACAGAGCAGTTTGAAAAAGCGTGGAAAGATTATACTTATTTTGATAATGCTCATTTTTTAAATTCTAATACTGTAGGTCTTCATTTAGCTTTAAAAGTTTTTAAACAAGATGAACAATGGAAAGATGGAGATGAGGTTATAACAACCCCTTTAACTTTTATTTCTACAAATCATTCTATACTCTATGAAAATCTCACCCCTGTGTTTGCAGATGTAGATGATTCTCTTTGTTTAGATCCCCAATCTATAATTAAAAATATAACTCCTAAAACAAAAGCAGTTATATTTGTAGGAATAGGAGGAAATATTGGTAAGTATAATGAAGTAATTAACATATGTCACGAGCATAATATTAAATTAATATTTGATGCTGCTCATTGTGCAGGCACTCTAGCTCCCCGAATGTTTCATGGAGCCGTAGTAGCTGATACCCAAGTAGGGTGGGATGCAGATGCTACTGTGTTTAGTTTTCAAGCTGTAAAAAACCTACCTACCGCAGACTCGGGAATGATCTGTTTCAGGGATAAAAAATATGATAAAATAGTTAGAAAACTAAGTTGGTTAGGTATAGATAAAGATACTTTTAACAGGTCTACCTCACAGGGTACCTATAAATGGGATTATGAAGTAACTGATTTAGGATATAAATATCATGGCAATTCTATTATGGCTGCTATAGGTTTAGTTCAACTTAAATACTTAGATGAAGATAATAAGTATAGAAGGGATATAGCTAAATGGTATGACTTTCTTTTACTTGATATACCTCAAGTAACCCCTATCCAACATAACTCTAACCTCTTTTCATCTAGACATTTATACCAAATATTAGCCCCAGATAGGGATAAATTGATTAATCATCTCCAAGAAAAAGGTATATACCCAGGAGTACATTATAAAGATAATACTTCTTATAAACTTTATAAAAAATCTTACGGTTTGTGTCCTAAATCTTTGGATTATACTAAAATGTTGCTAACTCTACCTATCCATTTAAATTTAACTAAATCTGACTGTGAGAGGGTAGTTAAAGTAATTAAAGAATTTTATGAATAAAATATTAGTTATAGTACCTGTATATAATAAGGAAGATTTTTTAGTAAATGCTTTAGAAAGTATACTTCAACAATCACACAAAAATGTTGAAATTGTTATCATTGATGATTGCTCTACAGATAAATCTTTAGAAATAGCTAAATCCTATGAACATTTAGATAATGTAACAGTTTTATCTAATCCTGAAAATAAAGGATGTTATTATACTCGAAATAGAGGATTAGAGTATTTTAAAGATAAAGAATGGGATTATTTTACTATACACGATGCAGATGATATTTCGGATCTTACTAGGTTTGAAACTATACTATCTCAATTTGATAAAAACACTTTGGGATTAAAAACCACTTATGTAAGAGTAGATAAAGAACTTAAACCCCAACTTACCCCCCAAGGTGACAGAATAGATGTATACGCTAGTGAAGGTATTGCGATATTTCCTAGAATGACATTTAAAAACATCTTAGGTTACTATGACAACACTAGATTCTCAGGTGATACAGATTATTGGTGGAGGTTAGAAACTTATTGCAATTTTAACCCTAAATTTAAGGCAGGGATTTCTAATGATATTTTATATTTAGCTATTAATCACGAAAACAATTTAACTAAAAAATATAATTTTACTCATGATCGCCCCCAATATTGGGCTAAGTCTCGAAATGATATATCCCAAATGGCTTCTACTGGTAATTTTTATAGGGATATATTTAATTAACATATTTATTACTGATAATAGAGTATTAACTTCCCAAATTTTGATGTAATGAAAAGTAAGAAAGAACGAGATATACTCTCTATTGAAATTTTATATGACTATAGAGAAGAATTAGATGAGTTAGTAGGGAGTAAAGATTTTAACCGTTTACTATTAGAAGAAGCCATAACCACTATAGAAAATGCTTTAGACAAGGAACGTAAATCAGCTAGAATATTTTATATCCCTAATTTGGATTGCTCGGTAATATTAGATTATAGAAACTTTAATAAAGTATTAAACACCGCTATACAGTTCTACGAGCAACAAGAAGAATACGATGAGTGTGCTAAATTAGTTAGATTAAAAGAACAGGTTAATGAGTCAAAGAAAAGAAATAAAACAAGCGATTGAAGCTATTTTAGGTTCTAAAATTACTATGAGGGAGGATGCCTCTAGTCCTGAAGATGAATTAAAGGCAGACTTTATCAAAGTGATAGAATTATACGAAGGTGTGTGGAAAAGACAAAATAATCTCCTTGAAAAAGAAGGTTTAGATTTTACTTCATATGATGAACAATACTTTAAAACTATTGAGGGAATTATTCACTTTTGTTTTGAAGAGGTAGCTGCTGATGCTATAATATTTTATGTTTACTCTCGTCAAGATGAAGATGGAACACTCCACCCATTTGTAGATCCTAAAGGAAAAGAATATATGTTTACAACTATAGATGATTTATGGGAATTTATGTTATATTGGGCTGAAGAAATGATGAGACCGTAATGCCCAAAGCCAAACCACTATCTAAAGTTCAAATTTTAGGTGCTGTCAATAAAACTAAAAGTAATAGGGCAGCTGCTAGATATTTAGGTGTTTCTTACATTCATTATAAG
>Ga0209336_10000578_pt1 | contig 18691 bp, 17 predicted proteins | sample LinPmetageLP32_FD_184042 | JGI IMG/M metagenome (GOLD analysis project Ga0209336, IMG submission 184042) | Marine viral communities from the Pacific Ocean - LP-32 (SPAdes) (version 2) | ecosystem: Environmental > Aquatic > Marine > Oceanic | place: Pacific Ocean | collected 2009-08-23 | reverse complement strand
GAATTTGAAACTCGGCTTTTGCAGATTTTGCAAACGGAAATGCCGATGGATGAAGAGACTAGGGAACTGCATCCTAGACTGCTGCGTCTCAGCAAGGAGGCGCGCGAATTGCTGATACAGTTTTCTGATACAATCGAATTAGAACAAGCAAAAGATGGTAGTCTTGCGCAAATTACAGGTACAGCGTCTAAATCTGCGGAACAGGCTGCTAGAATTGCTGGAGTTTTGACGCTCTGGCACGATTTACGTGCTACTGAAGTTAATTCAGATACCATGCAAAATGCGATAGAACTGGCCGAGTATTATTTAACTGAGGCATTAAGGTTGGCCAATGCGGCATTGATAACTCAGCAAGTTCAACAAGCTGAAACCCTTCGCAAATGGATTTTGGACAAGTGGCTTCCCAAAAATTTGTTGGAACCATATGTTCTGCCAAGTGATATTATTCAATTAGGACCAAATTCGCTGCGCGAGATGCCCAAGGTCAAAAAGGCAATTGCGATGCTGGTGGAAACTGGCTGGCTGACTTTGATGGAACCTCTAGTGGAAGTTCGAGGCATTCAGCGAAAGACAGCATATCACATAGTAAGGGCATCAGGCGATGTGGTTTGATGCAAAGGCCGCCCTTAAAGATATTAGAGCCGCCGAAAGTCAAACACTTCAACAGCAAGATTGCAGTCAAAACGCAGAGCCAATTAGCGGGATTAGCGGAATTAGCAGCCTAGGGCTGTCAAATTGCAAAAACTCACACCTCCGAGAAAATGATGGGAAACAGTTCTATGATGCGGTTAAAGCAGCATTTGATGACTATTATTCGCTCGATAAGTTTAATCCCGATGCATGGCGATAAGGTATCCTGTAAGTTTTTATTAATTGCAGCAGTCAGGTTTGCAACACAGCCGCACCCCCCCTTTTTATGACAAAGCCAAACGGCCACCTTTGCACCCAGTTCCACACGAACGATGACCGTCTGGAATGCAAACCTTGTGTGTTTCTAAATACCGTGACCTTATCTGACGAAGACTACAGCCTAACCAACGAGGGATAGCTATATTCAGGATGCCAAAATACAGACGCAATACCGGAGACACCAATGACTTATAAATTATATTATGTAGATGGAACTGCTTCGATGGGCGTCAGGGTGTTGCTTGAGGAGATTGGCGCGCCGTACGAACTGATCCAAACAACAACAGACAGACGAGAACCTCGTCCAGCTGAACAATTGAAGATAAACCCAAACGGATGGGTTCCAGTTCTTCTCTGGGACGATAATGCGATGTATGAATGCGCTGCTATATTCATATTCCTTTGCGATCGACATCCTGAAGCAATTCTAGCACCGGCAATAGACGCGCCAGAGCGTAGCCTATTTCTTCAAACATTGGTTTACTTCTCAAGTTCTATTCAGACCGCTTTCCAGCTAGATTATCATGCCCATAGGTTTGCAGATACGCCAGAAGATGAGCCTAGCGCCCAGCGGCGTGGACATCGAAGACTACGCGAAACGTGGAAGATTATCGATGACCAAATTGGTGATAAGCATTGGATACTAGGTGATAAGTTTAGTGCTGCAGATATCTACCTATTAATGTTGACAACTTGGCTTGAACCATCACGAGGCCATCCTGACATCCATGAATTTCCAAACGTGCAGCGGATTGCAGATGCAGTTATGCTGCGACCAAGCGTTCAGCTTGTTTATGGCAACTAGAAACCCGAACAAAAGTGGTCTTGAGCCTAATTAAATAAGCTTCGATTACATCGCGGTGACTTTTACATTTTTTGCAAGTTAGCCGCCTAGGGGTGCTAATCCCGCTAATTCCGCTAATCGCCATCCAAAACCACTACATCTCGCAGGTACCCTAGGCGTTTTTGCCAAAAATCTATCGGGATCATAGAGTAGACTCCGACACCCCACTTTCCTATCGGACCTCAGACGCAACTGTCGCACAGAGTTTTGCTCAAACGGTCACCCCAAAAAATTATTATAAAAAAATTACACATAGTGCCCTGCCTCTGGCGGTTTCATAAAAATTGCGGTACTATAATACCTCAAGAAAGGCTGTATTATGAGATTAGCAAAAGGCAAAGTAACTATCGGGGTTCATACCCGTTTTGGACCCAACTGGCCGGGCATTAGATGCCTCGCAAAGACACGTCGGGGCACCAAGTGCCAGAGCGCTGCTTACAAGCACAATGGCCGTTGCAGACTCCATGGGGGACTATCGACAGGCGCCCGAACTCCAGAGGGCTTACAGCGCATCTCAGAGGCTAATCTCAAGCACGGGCGGCAGACGAAGGACAAGCTAGCAGCCCAGCGCCACGCGGCCAAAGTCGGGCGTCGGGTTCTAGATGAGCTAAAGCGGCTTGAAAAACAGATAGTGGATGCTGGACTTATGCCTGATGATTAGGGATTCACAGAAACGGTGATATTGGTAAGCTCCAGTCTGAATATGGAGATAGGACTGATGAAGTATCTAATAGTGGCAATTACCCTGATCTTTTCAATGTCCGGATTGGTTAATGCCAATTCAGTGAATGGGAGTTTTGTTTGCAGGACAGTATACTTAAATGGTTCAACATCGAGATGTTTATATCACAACGACATTGTTATGGAGCGGGGTACTTGTAGCGCCACAAAACAAAAGTTTTAAATAGTTATGTTTCCTCCACTTGCCCCCACAATTTCTGAAGTAGTAACTCAAACCTTCATCGAGCATAGCTGCAGAGAACCGTGCGGCGGATGACTTTATTATCGCGGCTAGGCGGTTGGTGAAGGTGGGGTAGCGCCTAATTATTTGTCCATAGACTCACGCTCCAAAGCCGTCTTATGATTACCCGACACTGTGGGACTGGAATTTTGAGACTAACACACCTGATTATATACGCTGCCCTGACGGTCTTGTCTTTGGCTCACTCTGCCCATTCTCAGGATTTGGAGGGCTTTGATCGGGCGAGTTTTGGGTCTGTAGTCCTCTCGCGCACGCAGGCGGTTGGAGCCGACATCCAGCTGGAATCTGCCGTAGGTTTATACAATAATGAACCCATTCGAAATTATGGAAGTGACTCTGTTTTTGCACAAATCGGTAAGTCAGTTGGTAGGTTAGACGTTTTGACAGATAAGGGAAACTTCCCCTGCACAGCTTTTATTGTCTCCAAAAAATACATCCTCACCAACTACCACTGCAGCTTTGGTATGCTGGATAATGAACGCGTGGGCGCCACGCGCATAGACGCCGTACAATTTGTTGCCGGCTACACGCAGACTGGCATTGATGAGGGTACTAAAAAGTATACGGTTATCCCCACGCCAGTAGAATTTAGCGCGGAACTTGACTATGCCGTCCTGGAGGTTTTGGGTAATCCCTCGCAGGAATACGGTAAGCTCAAATTAGTGAGCCTTGTTCCTAATGACCGCGCTCCCTTCTGGGTAATTGGACACCCGCGAGGAGAGGGGCAACGCATAAGCCGCGAAAAGTGCCGCGCAAGTTCGCCCGCAGTCTCTAAAACTAAGCTACTTCACACATGCGATACGTTACCCGGGAACTCTGGGTCTCCCGTTATAGATGCGGGACTTCAGGTGGTTGTCGCCCTACACCACGCCGGTATTTCAAACGATAGCGTGAACGCGGCAATTCTGATGTCTGAAATTTTGAGGAACTCTACGGTGCTGGCCGCTTACTTGGCGCCAAATGATGTACCAAAGGCAGAACCCAAGCTAATTAAGACATTAGAGACTATGGCCTGTGACGCACTGTACGGCGCCGCTGCAGAGGCTAAGGCATGCTATGCCTATGACGTTTATATGGAGAGCTGCTCCGCTCATACACTGGCACCTATGGCCCGCGGGTATGTAAAGAAGTTCTGTAAGGTTCAGGAGGTAGCTGAGGTTGAAGAGGCACCTAAAACTAGGGTAGTAAAGAAGACCTGTAATGATAAACCTGAAGTGTGTCCAATTATAGAACTTTGTTTTATGGCAACTGCGGGAAGTGATAATTCAAAAACTTGGGCAATAGGATCATTTGCATCACCCTTCGTAAAAGAAGCAAAAAAGCGTGGGCTTACTTGCGGGGTAAAAAATGCAGCCATCAAAACTGCTTTTATAAACCAAGGTGTTTTGAAGCGTAAGCAACTTCAGTATGCGCTCAAGAAGTTAAGCTACTACAAGAGTACAATCGATGCATTATACGGTCCTGGGACAGAAAAAGCTTTAACTGGCTACGCTAACGCCAAGGGTATCAATATTGACAATCCTGAAAGGGTTTTTAAAAGCGTTCTTAGCCAAGTTGCAGTGCCAAGTTCATTTGAAACTGTAAAGGTCTATCAGAGGGCAAGCAAAGTTAAAACCGCCTGCTTCTACAATGCTACTGTCTGTAGCGCTGAACCTCTTTGTACTTTAGCGACACGTAACGGAAAATGGGACACTAATTATCGGCTTGGTACTCACGCTAAAGAAGCAAAGCGAAGAAGGTTGAGTTGTGGGGTAAAATAGTACGGCCTACCATTCCACTTATTCCATTGCCTTTCCCGGCTTTGAGACGACACCCCAACGCATCGGCTAAGGCCAATTCCTTATAACTGCTGCACGTAAATGCATTGATGCAAAACCCACGCTAATAAACGCGCGCCCATTTGCTGATAGACTCTACAGTAAAATCTACTTTATGTTTCAGCTAGTTTAGTGGGACTGGAACTTTGAGAACAATTCGACTGATCACATACGTTATACTGGCAGTATTCTCTTTCGCTAGCCTGGCCCATTCTCAGGATGTGATTTCCTTTGATCGGTCCAGCTTTGGTAAAGCTGTCTGGTCACAAACTGAGTCAACGGTATCTGACATCCAATTGGAGCTATCAATTGGAGATTATAAGAACGAACCAATAATAAACTACTCTGACCGATCAGAGCTTGCACAATTTGGGCGCTCAGTGGGTCGGCTGGACGTGCTTACCGACAGGGGCATTCACCGATGTACGGCATTCATAGTTTCCAAGCAGTATATTTTAACTAATTATCACTGCAGCATTGGGGTATTAGATAATACTCGCTTGGGCGCTACTCGTATTGAGGCCATTAGCTTTGTGACAGGCTACACGCAGACTGGCGTTGAGGAGGGGACTAACAAATATATTGCCCTTCCGAATGCCGTCGAGTTTAGCAAGGAGCTTGACTATGCCGTGCTTGAGGTGATTGGGAACCCCTCCGCTGAGTATGGCGAGCTGAAGTTGGCTAGTTTAGCGCCTCAATCTGGCGATCCCTTTTGGATTATTGGCCACCCAATGGGAGAGGGGCAGCGGGTCAGCCGTGAGAAATGCCGCGCCAGCGAGCCTGCGGTGTCTGTTGGAAAACTACTTCACACTTGCGATACACTTCCTGGGAACTCTGGCTCGCCTGTGATAGATGTAAGCCTGAGGCAGGTCGTGGCTCTGCACCACGCAGGATCACAGAAGGATAGCGTTAACTTTGCTATCTTAATGTCTGAAATACTTAAGGATTCTAAAATTTTGACTGCATATAAAGTTCCTGAAGCTCTGCCAACTGCGAACGCAGAGCCAGCCAAGACCGCGGAAGCGATGGCCTGTGATGCGCTATACACCGCAGCGTCTGAGGCGAAGGCGTGCTTTGCTTATGAGGCTTACTTCAAGAGTTGTAGGGACCACTCTCTCGCGCCGATCGCTGATGGATACATCAATGAGTTCTGTCAGAGTGAGGAGACGGTTACGGCTGATGAGGCGCCCAAAACAACGGTAGTGAAGAAAACGTGCCAAAATAAATTTATAGGATTAATGGATTATGACATAGTAACCATAAATGCTGTTGCAACACCTAGTGTGTGTACTGACACAACTCTTTGTATGAATGCCACTAAACCAGGGTCACCAAAAGTGTGGCATAGCCGAAGTAAACGGCTTGGGTATGTAAAAGAAGCTAAAAAGCGTGGACTTACTTGTGGGGTAGAGGAAAAAGTCACCCGGTCTGATGGTAAGTGCAAGGGTGAGTATAATGTTAATACTTGGACAGATTGTACTGGCACCAGAACTTTATCTTCTGGTGTCACTTACGTGGGTTCGTTCAAAGATGGCGAATACCATGGACAGGGGACCTACACCCTATCTGCACCAAACGCTAACGCTGGTCTATATTACGTTGGTGAATTTAAGGGTGGCCTAGAAGGCGGACAGGGTACCTATACCGTCTCAGCACCACACAAGAACGCTGGATTTAAATACGCCGGTGAACTTAAAGAAGGTAAATTACAGGGACAGGGTACCTATACCTTCTCTGCACCACACAAGAAGGCTGGAACGAAATATGTGGGCAATTTCAAGGATGACAAAGAAGATGGACAGGGCACCAAAATCTTCTCTGCTCCACATCCCAACGCTGGAGCAAAATACGTCGGTGAATTTAAGGGTGGGGAATACCACGGACAGGGTACCTTTACCCTTTCCGCGCCACACACGCAGGCTGAACTAAAATACGTTGGTAGGTTCCGGGATGGTAAATTCCACGGCCAAGGCACGGTCACCTATGCAAATGATGCAAACGGGTTTAAATACATTGGTATACACAAGGATGGCAAAAGGCACGGACAAGGCACTTACATTTTTCCCAATGGCGACAACTACGTTGGCACCTCCAAGGCCAACAACTGGCACGGACAAGGCACCTACACTACTGCAAAAGGTGTTACTGAAGGCATTTGGAAGAATAATGTCCTTCAAACTAATAAAATGCTAATTAAGGCCCTGCAGACAGAACTGAACCGCATTGGGTGCGCAGTGGGGCCTGAAGACGGTGTTTCTGGCAAAAAAACAGTTCGGGCAATTAAGGCATATACAAAAAAGTATGGGATCGACTTGCCAAATACATGGAAGACAGACCAATCACTTCATAAATTTATCGCGTATTTAAAAACGGAAAAATCTACCAACTATTGTCCAGCCTATGCGACCAAGCCCGTGGCCAACGAGCCAAAATTTTGTAACGCAATTAACTTTAAGGCATGTGGACCTGACTTCATCTGCTCTAAAGCCACTATAGAATCTGATAATACAAGGGTTTGGATAGCTAATACCGCCGCAGAAGGCTACGTAGAAGAAGCTAAGAGCCGCGGCTTGAAGTGCGGTGTGGGGGAAAGCATAAGGTCTACACAAAAGATTACTAAAAGCAATGAGAGTGAGCCAACCACTACAAGCGATTTATATAAAAAATCTATCAAAGATGGCGTAAAGGATGGGCTTAACACAGTTTGGACTGCAGTTGAAATTGTTGCTCCATTTGCTGGTTGTTTAATTTTAGGTACGTGCTTGCCTTAAAAAAACATGATAAAAGTAAAACCGTGTACTAATTAATTACTTTAATCATCGAGAGCTATCTTTTCCTTGCTTTTTACCCAGCTTTTCAATTTGGTTATTTTGAAATTTAAAATTTCGTAGGGGAATTAATTATTATGGCTGCAATAATCAGATTATTAATCATATCAATCGCTTTTATTGCTCTATCGTTTTCCGCCCACGCTGATCAACATAAGCCGTTTTCTTCATCGACATATGGAAGTTTCATTCACTTTGACGGTGTGCCAAATTCACTATTCTTTTTTAAAGCCATTTCGAACGGCGATACCCTTGAGTTTCGTAAGGCACTCAGAAACCACGAAATCGACACCATTGTACTAGCCAGCCCGGGTGGCTCCGTATTTGAAGGCCTGCAGATGGCTGGCATTATCTACGACCGCAAAATAACAACCTACGTGCCAAGGTTCAGTGACTGCGTCTCCGCGTGTGCATTTATGTTTTTTGCGGGCGACCTGAAAGTAGCTTCGGGTGAGTTAGGCGTCCATCAATTTTCAAAGGATGCCGAAGCTCAGAAAAAAGAGGAGCCAGTTGGCGTTGTTGATTTTATTTCTCAATACACGGTCTCAGAAATAATTGGGTTTTTAAACGAGTTTGACACGCCACCTTTTGTATATGAGCGGATGTTTGAAACAAAACCGGACGAGATGTATTATTTTTCTCACAGCGATTTACAAAAAATTGGTGAGGCAAATGAAACTGACCCTAGCCTCTTACCCGAATGGGAGTGGAACGAAGAAGCTAAGAGGATGCTCCCAAATCTATCCAAAAACAAAAACTTCAGTGGTATTGAAACGTTTTTAACGGACCTTTTCGCGGCTATATCAGACAGTGACTGTGACGAAGATGTGGCTGAGTGTTCGCCAGAACAATTATGCGAGCGTGCTGCTGAAAATAATCTTTGGGTGAAAAGTCAATCAAAACTGAAGTTTGTTGACGAGGCAAAGCGGCGTGGATTGAGTTGCGATGTCGTCGAAATGACAACAACCTGCATAAGTGATCCCAAGGTGTGCAACATAACGGAGCTTTGTACTGAAGTTACAATGACAAAAAATGGCGTCAAAGTGTGGCGCTCTGATCCAGCAATTCAGTCATACCTGTCAGAGGCTCGAACTAGAGGTTTGAGTTGTCAGGTAAGTGGCAGCATTCCGACGGCAAGCACCCTCGCAATATACACTGAAGATAAAATCTACAAAGTTGGTGACGCTATCCGTCTATTTATAGAGCCACAACGCCAGTGCCGCCTAACATTGATAAATATTGATGACGATGGGGACAGCTGCGTGATGTTTCCCCACCCAAGCCTTGACGATGAACCAATTGAAGCTGGCAGCACATATATCTTCCCGCCAAGGGGGAGCCTTAAATTTTCAGAGACTGGCGTCGAGACAGTAATCGCGGTGTGCAATTTTTCAGACGGGGCAATTGAAGCCGAACTTCGCGACACCTCCAAAGTGTCATGCGATAAGTCACAGCTAGTTTACGCTGACGCAAAAATTGAAGAGGCTGCGATCTTAGAAACCTTTACCTTCGATGTTAATGACACTGAGACTGCCATAACTGGGGTCCCTAATAATACAGACTTAAACAGCGAGAACCGCGCCATAGTTAAGGCTCAAATCTCAATTTCAGTTGGTGCTAAATGATCAAAAAAATACTGAGTGCGTCATGTTTTAGTCTTATGCTTTGGCTCTCACCAAGCCTGACGTCAGCTCAGGAGTTAGAAATTTATATTCCTAAAAGTTCAACAGACACACCAGAGACAGTAGAAACAGATAATATTCTTGCGCGCTGCCTCGCTACTGGCCTTGAGGAGTATTGCGCAGGCATATCGTTTAGCAAGACAGGGGTTAAATTAGAGAGCAGTGGCGTCTCTGAAATTACTCTCGAGACATTTATAATAGATTTGGATGATGAAAGCGATAGCACTACGCCGAAGGTGACAGTAAAGACAGCCGCGGATCCAGATCAAAGCACAGACACTAAGAATGTGAAATCGGCTGGCATAGAAATTCAATTTGATTTTAATTCTTATAAACTTAAGGATGACCAATTAGATAAAGTGTCTGTCTTGGCGACGGCCTTGGCTGATGACATTAATATTGGCAAACACTATGCCGTCGTGGGCCATACCGACGGTAAGGGTAGCAACGCCTACAACTGCGAGCTTTCCAAAAAACGAGCATCAACGCTTACTGAGGTGCTTTTACTGGGAGGGACTAAGGCAAAGTTAACCCCAATTGGAGTTGGCGAAACCTTATTAAAGGACCCAGAAAACCCCAATCACGCAACAAATAGACGGGTCTCGTTTGGGAAGTTGGATGAGGATGCAGCAGTTACAATAAGTGCGTTCCGATCCCTGTGTGATTAGGATGGCCACCGTTTGGATCAGGATAATTTTTTTATGATTAGGTCCCTGACCATAACTCTGGCGTTGGTAGCATTCTCTTTAGCTAATGTTGCTCACTCTCAAGATATGATGGGCTTTGACAGGGAAAGTTTTGGCTCCGTAGTCCTCTCACGTACACAGGCTGCTGGCACTGATGCCCAGCTGGAGCTATCTATTGGAAATTATGAGAATGAGCCGATTATAAACTACTCTGTTGGGTCAGTATTTTCTCAAATTGGTAAGTCAGTTGGTAGGTTAGACGTATTAACAGATAAGGGTCTATTTCCCTGCACCGCGTTTATTGTCTCAAAGAAGCATATTCTTACGAACTACCACTGCAGCCTAGGATTGCTGGATAATGAGAACATTGGGGCCACCCGTATTGACGCCACTCAGTTTGTGGCGGGCTACACGCAGACGGGCATTGACGAGGGTACCAAGAAATTTACTGTCATTCCCACTCCAGTAGAGACGAGCAAGCCGCTAGACTACGCCGTGCTAGAAGTACTTGGTGACCCGTCGGAGGAATATGGCCAGCTGAAGTTGGCCAGTATCACCCCAAATAATGGCGACCCCTTTTGGATTATTGGCCACCCAATGGGGGAAGGCCAGCGCATAAGTCGTGAGAAGTGCAAGGCTAACAACCCAGCCCTTTCCGCAGGAAAACTATTACACACCTGCGATACCTTGCCAGGAAACTCTGGCTCACCCGTGATCGACGCTGGACTACAACAGGTCGTTGCACTCCACCACGCTGGATCACGCAAGGACAGCGTTAACTTTGCTATCTTAATGTCTAAAATACTTGAAAATTCAAAGGTTCTGGTTGCATATAAAGCTCCTGAAGTACTCCCAACAGTCACCCCTGAGCCACCAAAAATAGCAGAGATAACGCCGTGTGACGCGCTGTATAGCGCAGCGTCTGAAGCGAAGGCGTGCTTTGCTTATGAGGCTTACTTCAAGAGTTGTAAAAGCCACGCTCTGGCGCCAATTGCTGACAGTTACATAAACGAGTTCTGTCAGGTTGAGGAGGTAACTGAAGTCGATGATGCACCTAAAACAACTGCTTTGAAAGTTTCCCCAGCAAATAAGACCTGTTCGATATCAAACCCACAACTCTGTGGTTCCTCTGAGCTTTGTAATTTAGCAACATCTAGAAGCGGGTGGAATAAGTTATATGTTTATCAGCCTTATGTTAACAACGCCAAATCGCGTGGCCTTAATTGTGGGGTAGATGATTATTTGATTAAAAAAGTTGAGCCAAAAACGGTTGCGCCAAAAGCCGATGAAACTGTTAGGCTAATTCAAAGCCGCTTGAATGCATTAGATTGTAACGCGGGAGCCGCTGACGGTTTATTGGGACCAAAAACACAAGATGCACTAAATAGATGGAAGATAGCAGGCGGTTATTATGTCGATGGAGATTCATTAGATCGAAACTTGTTAAGTTGGTTAGTGAAAGGTTTGGTTAGGTGTAAAACAGCTGAAAAACCTGCGGCATCCGACGAAAAGCCAACTATGCAAATATCTGGAAATACTTATTCATGTAAGTTTGACAATAGTGCCGCAAAGGAACTCGACAGCACAGACAACTGGTCTACTGTCACAGGTGGTACCGAAGGATGGGTTCCACCGACGGTAGTTCTTAATACTGAAAAAGGTACAGTTCGTTTTCAGGGGAAGACGGCAGCAGTAAAAAAGAATATGACAACTCCTGTCCTTTGGAGCAAACAGATTGTGACCAATAGTGGTGCAAGTTTGGAAGTGGTGCATCGGTTGCACGTACATGGAGCATGGCTGGAGCAAACAACGGCTTCACTCAAATTGTTTTCACGTCCTTGGACCAAGAAAATTGTTTTGACTGGTGAATGCACTCGCAGTTGACCCTTCACGATAGTTAGCTGCGTTAAGCGCAACAATTCGATATTGGGTCAAAGTAGCGCCACAAATTCTTTAAATAATACTGAAACATTTATAGATAGACTTAATGACCAAGCGCGTCTTATGTTTCAGCGAGTAAAGTGGAATTAGAATTTTGAGAATAGCACGACTGATCATATCCCTTGCGTTGACGGCATTCTCTTTCGCTAGCCTAGCCCAGTCTCAAGACTTAATGGGCTTCGACCGCTCTAGTTTTGGCTCAGTAGTCCTCTCACGCACGCAAGCTGCCGGCACTGACGTGCAGCTAGAGATGTCCATAGGCAGCTACGAAAATGAGCCAATTAGTAACTATATGGGAACAATATTTGCTGACATTGGTCGGTCAGTTGGCAGGTTAGACGTGTTAACAGATAAGGGTCTATTTCCCTGCACGGCGTTTATTGTCTCAAAGAGGCATATCCTCACGAACTATCACTGTAGCTTAGGACTGCTGGATAACGAACAAGTTGGGGCAACCAGCATAGAGGCCACTCAATTTGTTGCTGGGTATACACAAACTGGCGTTGACGAGGGTACCAAGAAATACACTGTCATTCCTAATCCTGTGGAGTTTAGCGCAGAGCTTGACTACGCCGTGCTCGAGGTAATTGGTAACCCCTCTCAAGAGTACGGCCAATTAAAGCTGGCCAGCCTTGTTCCTAATGACCGCGCTCCCTTCTGGGTAATTGGCCACCCGCAGGGAAAAGGTCAGCACATTAGTCGTGAGAAATGCCGCGCAAGCACGCCGGCGGTGTCGAGAAACAAACTATTACACACCTGCGACACACTTCCCGGGAACTCTGGCTCCCCAGTTATAGATGCGGGTCTGCAGATAGTCGTTGGGCTTCACTATGCTGGCATTTCAAACGACAGCGTGAACGCTGCAATATTGATGTCAAAAATACTTGATAACTCTAAGGTCTTAGCCGCGTACAAGGCTCCTAGCGCCCTGTCCACAACAGATGTGGAACCCCTTCAAACAGCAGAGATAACGCCCTGTGACGCGCTGTACAGCGCCGCGGCAGAGGCGAAGGCGTGCTTTGCCTATGAGGCTTATTTTAAAAGCTGTAGAAATCACTCCCTTGCGCCAATTGCTGACGGATACATAAAGGAGTTCTGTCAGGTTGAGGAGACGGTTAAGGTTGATGAGGCGCCCAAAACAACGGTAGTGAAGAAAACCTGTTCCATCGAAACGCCTAAATTATGCACTGGTTGGGAGCTTTGTGAGAAGAGTTTAACCTTAAAGTCTGGGAAGGCAGGCTGGCGGAAAGATAACGCGAGTTATCTGACTGAAGCCAAGGATAGAGGTTTTACGTGTCGAATGGCGGAGGCAGTAGCTCAGGCACAAGGACTACCATCCTGTCCAACTGATCAATCAAAACGTTTTCACAATTGTTTTGGAGCTTGGGAAAATGAATATGGAGAAAAATATTACGGTTGGTTCAAGGACGGCAAAAAGAATGGATGGGGAATCTACGACCACATCTATGGTAATTATTATGTTGGCGAATTTAAAGATGACGAACGGAACGGGCAAGGAACCTACTATTGGGCCACTGGGGGACAACTTATTGGAGGATGGAGAAACGGTAAAGAGAACGGACAGATAACCTACACCACCATCGATGGCGATAAAACTGTTGGTGAGTACAAGGATGGTAAACGGAACGGACTTTTCACATATACCCATCGAGACGGTACTGTTAGCAAAAATTTATATAAAGACGACAAACTTCTAGAACCAAATTTAGCGATCAAAACTACAGTAGAGACAAGCGACCCGCTAGAGGCCGCTATGCAAGAGGTGATTAGTGACAAGTCACTTATTGAGAATATCCAGGCAGAATTGAACCGAATTGGGTGCAATGCAGGAACGCCAGACGGTGTGGTTGGTCCAGCAAGCAGAAGTGCTGTAGAGCGGTTTAATATAGCAAATAAATCCGGATTCAGGTCTGAAGGATTTTTTAGCAGCAGTATTCTTGAAGATTTAAAAACATTACCAATTAATTCCTGCCTACCGGTTGCGGAAGCAAAGTATAAAGGCGCTTGTGAAGTTGCATTTCCAGAGTTTTGTGCTGATGATAAGCTTTGTAAATATTCAACAATTAAAATGACAGATAGGGTTTGGACGCAAAATTTACGGTTTAAAAGTTGGGTGAAAGAAGCCAAAAACCGTGGGCTTTCTTGTGGGGTAACAGGGGCAAATAAGGTGACACCAAACTCCACTGCTTCTTCTGTGGCAATTGATTTAACCACGAATATGTTTGTTGGAAATATTTACTCATGTAAGTTTGATAGCAAGAACACTAGAGGATGGGTCCCAACCACATTAGTTTTGAATACTGTTGTTGGTACAATTAGGTTTAACGGTGAAACCGCAACTGTAGGCAAAAACAAAACTTCGCCAGTAATTTGGAGCAAACAGATCCTGACCAACGGCGGCCAACGCATAGACACGGTTTATCAATTGAACATTCGATACAATCTTTCAGCCACAATTAAGGCCAAAATGCGCAATTACTCCAATGAGTATATTAAGATAGGTAAGTGTACTCGCAGTTCCTCTTCGAAATTTTAGCTAAGGCAATTGGAGCAATTTGAGGTTGGCTCAAATTAGCAACACATATTCTTTTACTAAAACGAAATAACTACAGATAGATCCATTTCCAGAGGGTTCCAAAGCTTTATGGTGGGTATAACGGTGGGTAGAAATTATCATTTTAACTATTATTAAAATAAATCAACTACTTAAGTGGGTATAGTGGCAGAGAGACAGTCCCCCACACCATTAGTTGTATAGATACGTTTATCTCTTATTTAATTAGTTAAAATAAGCTATTTTATTCACTTCATACCTTACCGGACCTGTACAGACCTGCTGTAATCTGCTACTTTGTGGTGGGTACAGTGGTGGGTAGAGTATTATATGGCAGTTCTTAATTCAGCTAAAAGTGTTGAGGCCGTTAAAGAGGTCGGATACCACAATTGCGCTCAAGGCTTGTATCTTCAGGTCTCTAAGCAAGGTACCAAATCTTGGCTCTATCGATATACAAGCCCCTTAACAAAGACGCGGCGAGAGATGGGTCTTGGGTCCTTTAATTTTGTAAGCTTGGCGCAAGCCAGACAATACGCGATGGACGGTAAGCGCCTAGTTATAAATGGCGAAGACCCCATTGAAGAACGCAAGAAAGAACAGATCAAGGTTCAGTTAAAACAAGCCCTCAACTTTACGTTCAAAGAGATTGCTGAAGCTTGTATCGCCGCCAAAGCTCCTGAGTGGAAGAGTGCAAAACATGCTCAGCAATGGAATAACTCTCTAGAAGCCTACGCTTTCCCAATCTTAGGCGAGTTACCTATCTCGGACATTACTACCGACCTCATACTCAGAGCTTTAGAGCCTATCTGGATAACAAAGGCAGAGACAGCAAGCCGCATCCGTCAGCGCATTGAGACAATTTGGGACTATGGTAAGGCGAGAAACTATGTCAGCGGTGAGAACCCAGCGCGTCTACGTGGTCACCTAGATAAAATTCTATCGAAGACCGCCAAAGTGAAGCGTGTAAGGCACTTTCCTGCTTTACACTACGAGGACATAGGTATTTTCTTACAAGAGCTGCGGCAGCGTAAAGGATATTCCGCCTTGGCTTTAGAGTTTCTCATCCTGACTGCAGCTCGTACCAGCGAAATTATCGGTGCAAAGTGGGTCGAGATTGATCTTGAAAAGAAAGTTTGGACAGTACCTGCTGGTCGCATGAAGGTGGGAAAGGAACATCGAGTTCCCCTTTGCATACGAGCAGTGGAAATCCTCTCAAGTATTACATCTAATAGAAATCCTGAAGAACACGTGTTCTCTGGGTGGAAGCAAAATAAAGGTCTGAGCAATAATGCTTTACTGGCCTTACTGAAGAAGATGGGTCGTTCAAATATAACAGCGCATGGATTTCGCAGCACCTTCAGAGACTGGGCGGCTGAGGAAGCCCACACATTCGCAAACGAAACAATAGAGTTAGCACTCGCCCATACAATAAAGAACAAAGCCGAAGCGGCCTACAGACGGGGTGACCAGTTAGAGAGACGCAGAGAGCTGATGGCAGCTTGGAATATATTTGTGGACACGTAAAATGGCAATTTCCTCAAGTAAGCTAAAGACGAATAGAAAAAGTAAAAGGCGAGTGGATTATAAAAAACACTATGCACTGGTGAACAAAAAGACCAATCTAATTGCGTCTAGCAACACCTTTGAAATTTCAGCTGCTGCCGCCGCAATACTGAATGGGGATGCTACTGGCATAATGGCAGCCTTGCCCTTGAATAAGGCTAAAATGCTTCTGGAAAAAAACAAACTGGTAGAAAAAAAATCTCGTCATATTGCGCAAGGATCAGTGCGCGAGATTACTCGCCACCAAGCAAAATCGATGCTTCCTGCACTCGGCGCACTTTTCAACAAGCAGTTACCACCACATCGTCCACCACGGATAAATGAGTTCTGCCGTTGGATAGTTTTAAACTTACAATCGCGATCGTCTGAAGCGTTCATCTTAACAGAGAGCCGAGGTTTTCACGACCTTCTAGATGCCAATCGAAATACCAGATGGTGGCAGGATCAATTAAAAAAAATGCAGAGTTAGCCCCATATTCTGAACGCAGTCTTAAACCCAGATGAGAGAGAACCTCAAAGGAGTTATTAAGACATGGATCAAAATACCAAACGCATACTGCGCATGAAAGACCTTCCATCTAAAACAGGATTCCAGCCATCTACAATTTACGAATTTATTGCGAAGGGAAAATTTCCCGCGCCCTTTAAACTTGTGCCCGGCGGTAGAGCAGCGGGGTGGCTTGAAAATACAGTTGACGACTGGATCGCAGCACAAGCTGAGCACCACGAATTAGTAAGTTCAAAATGAAAAACCCACGGCGCCATGACCGTGGGCTAGTAGTGACATGTAATGGTAATTTACCTATTTATTATACCCTAAACGTTCATGCGCCTCAAGTAAGAGGACGTATAGATGATAAATCAACAGCTTGCTGAACTAACCAAACTTCTCAGGGAGTTACTTGATCTGATCGCAGAAGACCCTGATTTTGAGGTTATCGAACGCTACCCATATTCTCCTGATGCTGATGAACCTTCGAAAGGCTGTGCAGCATGATCAATGCACAAAACTTATCCCGGAAACTTGGTGGGCACTGGTATAGCCGATATGGCACTGCCCCATGCCCTGTTTGCCAGATGGAAAGCCGTAATGACCAAAATGCGCTCACGATAAAAGACGGTGATAGCCATCTTTTGGTCCATTGTAAGAAGTCGGGCTGTGACTTTCGAGACATCGCTGCTGCAGCTGGCATCATTCAAAGCACATCGAAAGCACCAAATCCCGCTGAGCTAGCCCAACGGAAGGCCCAAGCGGAAGAAGAAGCCAATAGACGCTCTCTACAGGCGCAAAGACTTTGGTCAGAAACTTGGCCAATAGTAGGCACTGTAGCAGAACAGTATCTGCGCCAGCGGGCTATAACCTGCGAACTGCCAGATACTTTGCGTTTTCATCCCGAATGCTGGCACCCATCAGCCAAACGCCTACCTGCAATGCTATCTGTTGTTGAGGGCGCTGCAGGCTTCGCGCTACACCGTACATATCTGATGCAAGATGGTTCAGGAAAAGCGCAAGTAGAACCACCAAAAGCTATGCTAGGGAATGTATCTGGAGGCGCTGTGAGGCTTGCCAAGGCGTCGGGTCCACTGGTTGTTGCAGAGGGTATAGAAACAGCTCTCAGCCTCTGCTGTGGCCTCCTCAATGGACCCGCCACTGTGTGGGCAGCAATGTCTACAGCAGGACTTGTTTCGCTTAAATTACCACCCGAGGTGGGTAAGCTTATCATAGCGGCTGATAACGATAAGGCAGGTCATAGGGCCGCCAACGATTTGGCTACTAAAGCATCTCAAATTGGCTGGGAGGTTACGCTTTCACCGCCAGAATCCGGCGCAGACTGGAATATTGTTTTGCGAGGCATGGGCCGATGAATATTCTTCCCAACAGCCAACCTTTTAATCCAGAGGGGCCACAGCCTCTGTTGCGTGAATTACCGCCTAGTCAGCCGTTCCCAGAAGAGACCTTGGGTCCTCTGCTACTCGCGGTGCGAGCAGTGCAGTCAAGCACTCAAGCACCCCTTGCCATCCCTGCGGCCTCTGCATTAGCGATGGCATCGCTTGCAGTCCAAGGGTTTGCAGATGTTGAGACACTAGGGGGACGCCGGCCAACCTCACTTTATATGCTGACGATAGCAAAATCTGGCGAACGTAAGTCAAGCTGTGATGCGCCACTTATAGCGGGCTTGAGACAACATGAAAAAGAACAGGCAAAAAATCGAGAACAGGCGCTCCAATCGTACTTAAATATTCATGTGCTCTGGAAGGCCGAAAAAGACCGCATTTCAAGCGCTCTAAAAAATAAGTCTCTTAATAAACGCACAGAAGCTCAAGCAGACCTCGAAGCTTCAGCCCCTGAACCAGATGCCCCACCATCGACAGATCGGGTTGTCACTGAGCCAACTTACGAGGGGCTAACGCGACTATTTTGTGAGGGTCAGCCTTCGCTAGGTATATTTTCTGACGAAGGCGGCCAATTTCTTGGTGGTCATGGGATGAATTCAGATAACCGTCAAAAGACATTGGCTGCGCTTAACGATTTATGGGGTGGCAATCCGATACGCCGCACACGGCAGGGCGATGGGTCTTTTACGCTATATGATCGAAGACTGGCAATTCACCTTATGGTGCAGCCAACCATTGCATACGAATTTATGTCAGACCCGCTCGCAGCCGATACAGGTTTCTTGCCAAGGTTTCTGATATGTGAGCCAGAAAGCACAATCGGCACTCGTCTTCACGCAAACCTCCGCCATGATGGCATGGCAATTATCGAATTTGAAACTCGGCTTTTGCAGATTTTGCAAACGGAAATGCCGATGGATGAAGAGACTAGGGAACTGCATCCTAGACTGCTGCGTCTCAGCAAGGAG
>Ga0209336_10000576_pt1 | contig 18732 bp, 23 predicted proteins | sample LinPmetageLP32_FD_184042 | JGI IMG/M metagenome (GOLD analysis project Ga0209336, IMG submission 184042) | Marine viral communities from the Pacific Ocean - LP-32 (SPAdes) (version 2) | ecosystem: Environmental > Aquatic > Marine > Oceanic | place: Pacific Ocean | collected 2009-08-23 | reverse complement strand
GCCGAGGCGATTTGTTTCGTTTTTTTTATCGCGATTTGGAGTCTAAATTTGGCAGCATGGACAAACTAACTGCAAAACAAAGCGAAGCGTACCAACGTATAAAGACCGCGCTGCGGTGCGCTCGGCATATTGGTGAGCTGGACGAAGACCTTTTGAAAATGGCCGCTTGTCTATCGGTTGAGGTAGCAGATTTGCAGGGATTGATTGATGAGAAAGGTTATACGTACGAATTCAAAAACAGGGACGGCGGCACGATGACGAAGCATAGGCCGGAGCATCAGATGCTAGTTGAATCGCGCAGCAAGTACTTAGTAGTTTTAAAAGAGTTAGGTATGACACCAGCAGCACGCAAGCGCATAGAGGTAGATGTTGAGTTAGACGATGAACTTGAGAAGCTGCTAACTTTTAAAGATGCATGAAGGCGAAGCGCACCAGTATGCCCTTGACGTTATACAAGGCAAACAGGTTGCAAGCAAGTACACGCTCAAAGCTTGCCAACGTTATCTAAAAGACCTAGATACAGCGGAAGAGCGCGGCCTTGAGTTTAGACCAAAGACCGCACAGGCTTATATAACCTTTTTTCAAAAGGCGATCCGTCACACCGTTGGCGAATGGGACGGTCAGCCTTTTGATCCGCTTCCATGGCAAAAGTTTATCTTGTGGAATCTTTACGGGTGGTTTCGTGAAGACGGAACAAGAAGATTTAACTATGCCTATATTACCTTGGCTCGCAAAAATGGCAAAACTACTCTTATGGCAGGCTGTGCGCTCGCTGCTCTTTTCTTTGATCAGGAGAAAGCCGCTGAAGTTTATTTTGCAGCGACTAAAAAAGACCAAGCTAAAATCGGATTCGACGAAGCGCAAAGGATGGTTCAGGTTTCGCCGCCACTCAGAAAACATCTCAAAGCGGGAAAGCACGATATTAAAGCGCCGACGCTTTCGGCGAGATGCACGTACCTAAGCGCTGACCGCGATACGCTTGACGGCTTGAACATACACTTTGCAGGGATTGACGAATACCACGCGCACCAAACGGATGGCGTGGCCAACGTGCTGCGATCAGGAATGCAGGCGCGGCGTAACCCTATGCACTTAACAATTACAACGGCTGGCTTTAACCGAGAGTCTCCATGCTACCAATTGCAAAAGACGTGCAAGGAAATACTTGACGAAGTAAAGCACGATGATGCGCAGTTTGCTATTATCTATGAGCTAGACGATAATGATGACTGGACAGACAACAGCACATGGATAAAAGCAAACCCGTCACTAGGCACAGCTTTGCGCCCCCAGTTATTAGATAGCCAACTGCAACAAGCTATTAACGTAGGCGGCTCGCGTGAAGTGGAATTTAAAACTAAGCACCTGAATAAATGGGTGACTGCTTCAAAGACTTGGATACAAGATGAAGTGTGGATGGATAACAAACGCGAAGCCGATTTAAAAGGCTTGCGCTGTTATGGTGGGCTTGACCTTGCCAGCGTTTCAGATATGACTGCGTTAGTTATGGTGTATCCTGACGAGGGCGGCTACCATGTGCGCGGCCATTACTGGCTACCTGAAGATACAGTGCACGCGGTGCTTGACCGAGACCCTAGCCATATCTACCGAACCTTTATAGACTTGCCGAACGTCCATTTGACAGAAGGCAATGTAACAGACTACGCGAGCATACGGCGCAAAGTTAGCGGGGTAATGAATAGACCGGAAGGCCAAGTAATTGACGAAAACAATCTAATGCAGAATTACAACGTTTCTAAGATTGCTTTTGACAGATACAACAGCACGCAGATTGCGATTGATTTAGTGGATGACGGCGTGCCTTTAACGCCATTCGGTCAAGGCTTTGTATCTATGAGCAGTCCCACAAAACAAGTTGAAGTTATGACACGGACGGGCAAGATATGGCATGATGGTGATCCGGTAATGCGTTGGGCACTTGGTAACGTAGAACTAAAGACAGACCCAGCAGGAAACATAAAAGCAGACAAACAAAAGAGCAGCGGTAAGATTGACCCAATCGTTGCAATGATTATGGGAATAGGTGAACACATGAAAACACCTAACGAAGATGACGGCTTTTTTGAAATTATTACACTTTCGTAACTTGCGCACAATGGCAAATTTGTTCCAAAGGATTTTTAATCGCAGCGGTGTACAGGTAGCATATACAGGCTATCCGTCATTTGCTTCGCATTTGCGCGGTATATCAACGAAAAGCGGCGCGTATATTGACACAGAGACTGCGTTAGGTCTAACAACCGTTTACGCCTGTGTGAGTCGCATAGCGTCAACTATTGCGCAGTTGCATTTGGATATAATGAAACGCAATGAAGACGGCGTTATTAAAGCCACGGGCCACGTAGCGCAAGACCTCATCAGCCAAGAACCGGAACAAGGGTATACAGCTTTCGATTTTTGGGAAACGTATATCAGCAACGTTCTAATCTATGGCAAGGCATATGCTATAATTAAGCGGCTACCGAATGGCGATCCGTACGAGCTTTGCCTAGTCAACCCAAAGAGCGTAAAGCAAAAGATGGTTGACAGCGACTTAGTTTATGACATTAAAGACCATGGGATTTACTTTCATGCTGATATGCTTATTACTTGCAACCTGTATGGTCAAAGCCCTATTGAGTTGCATCGCGAGATGTTAGGACTAGCCAAGGCAGCGCAGGACTTTGCGGCAGAATTCTTTGGTAGCAGCGGAAACATGACGGGCATACTGTCAAGCAACGAGCCGCTAAAGAAAGAGCAAATTGATATTATTAAGGACAGTTGGAATAATAGCGGTGACCAGCTAGGCACTAAGCTTTTGCCGTTTGGATTTAGTTACAATCGCATTGCAGTAGATCCGGAGAACGCAAGCTTAACAGAGCAGCGCGATTTTATGAACCAAGAGATTTGCAGAATCTTTGGCGTACCTCCTTCCATGGTTGGCGTTCAGTCGAATGTAACTTACAGCAACACGGAGCAGCAAGCCATTCAGTTTGCAAAATATACCATTGTCCCTTGGACGCGCAGGCTAGAGCAGGAAATGAATTGCAAGTTGTTAGCACCTGACGAGCGAATAACGCACTTTACGCGCTTTGATTTAAGCGATCTATTGCGAGGCGATAGCGTCAGCCGTGCGCAGTATTACGATACCCTGATAAAAGCGGGCGTGATTAGCATTAATGAGGCGCGAGCAGCAGAGGATTTAAACGCAGTCGATGGCGGTTCAATTCATACTGTGCAGGTCAATCAGATTGCTCTAAGCAGCCTAGAAGATTACAGCAAAAAAATAAGCAGCGATGGCGTTTGACAAATACCCTGATTCCATGACGAACAACGCAAAGCGCGGTTTACGTCTAAATGAAGAGGTAGGCGGTAAATGCGCTACGGCAGTTGGTAAAGAAACCGCACGTATTCTTTCAAACAAAGAAAGTTTAAGTGATGCGCGAGTCAAAAGAATGTTTAGCTTTCTTAGCCGCGCTAGAACATATTACAACCCTGATGACACAGAGGCTTGTGGAACTATCAGCTACCTACTTTGGGGCGGCGATACTGCACTAAATTGGAGTGAATCAAAAGTTAAAGCAATGAAAGAAGATGAAGATCAGCGCAGCGAAGAGTTGCGCAAGCAGTACGGCGATAACGTAGAACTGCGAACAAGCGAAGTGCGAGCCGCTGGAGATGACTCTTTAGTTATTGAAGGTTATGCCGCAAACTTTGAACAGGTCACAGACCTTGGATATTTTAAAGAACAGATTGCACGCGGTGCATTTGATGAGGTTATGGAGGATGACGTGCGGCTATTGCTAAACCATGACGGCGCACCGATGGCACGAACGAAAAACGGCACGCTAGAATTGAGCATTGACGAAAGCGGTTTAAAGTATCGCGCGGCATTGGCCGACACGCAAGACGGGCGCGACCTTTACAAACTCATAAAGCGCGGCGATATATCGCAAAGCTCTTTTGCGTTTACTATACAGGATCAGGAATGGAACGAATCACGCACCATGCGCACGGTTACAAAGATGGCGCGCCTTCTAGACGTTAGCCCTGTAACGTATCCAGCGTATCCAACTACTACGGTAGCAGCTCGCAACATGGCAGAGGTAAAGCCTGAACCAGTAGAAGAAACCGAAACGAAATCAGAGGTAAGAAACGAAAAGAAGGAAGTTGTTACCTTTGCTACAATAGCGGAACGACCCGCAAAACTTTTAAAGACTATGAATTTTAGAAACTCAAACGATGCGGCCCGCTATATCAGCCAACTAGAGGCGAAGCTTGGCAACATCACTGACCTTGCAGAAACCGAGGAGAGAGCGCTTACTTCTGAAGAATTGGAAGAGACGCAAGATATACACGCAAAGCTTGAATCTGCTGAACAACAGCGCGATTCATTATCTAAGAACGAGGCACGCTTAAAGCGTCTTGCAGTTTCTGCTGATGCAGTTGTGCGAAGCGACAAGGAAGTTATTAAGGCTAACGCTCAGTTCGACTTGGGTAAGGCTTTGCGCGAAGCAGCACAGGGCGGCGTAACAGGACTAGAAAAGGAAATTGCACAGGAAGCACGCAGCGAGGCTTCTGCTTTGGGCCTAGGCTTGCGCGGTGACTTTGCTATTCCTCAGTCAATGCTTAACGAAGCACGTAACGTGTACGGTGTAAATACTGGAGCGAGTGGAGTAGATGACGCAGTAACAACAGTGGCTACCGAGGTAACTGCTTTGGTTGGCGCTTTGCGATCTAACTCTTTGCTTACTGCTACAGGTGCAACACAGCTTAATGGTTTTGTTGGTGACATTAAGATGCCTTCACTTCCAACCGATGCGGCAGAAGAGCCAGCAGAAGCGGCAGCAGTTACAGGCAATACAGGTGCAATGGGTTCACAGACTCTTAGCCCTCAGCGTATTGCCCAGCAAATGATTGTAACGAAGGAAGCAATTAACCAAACTAACGGCAACATGGCCGAGGTTATTGCTACTGACTTCGGAAGGTCTATTGCTAATGTACAGGACAAGATTGCTTTGCTTGCCGTTCACGGAGTTGGTGGCGCTGCTGCTTTGGCAGGCGGCACGGGTACAGTTGTGAAGGGTACAGAGGTGGACACAAACGACTTGCTAAAAACTTCAGCCGCTGACTTGCGCAACTTGTGGAGTACTATTACTGCAAACGGCGCAGAGAACAACACGCAGTTCGTAATGCATCCAACTGCTATGGCTGAATTGATGGGATTGGCAAACGTTTCAGGTGTTAGTTCATTAATTGAGAACGGTCAAATGTTTGGCTATAATGTATTGTCAAGCGGTTCTGTTCCATCTATTGACGCGGGTGCGGTTTTCGCTTCTGCTCTAATTGAGGGAGGTGCAGGCCTTGCATTAGGAACTGATGTAGGATGGGACGCTTTACGCTTCTGCTATTACGGTGACTGGTCAGACATGTTTTATGCGAATTGGGGCGGCCTTGACGTAACAGTTGATCCGTTCTCAGGAATTAGCGCGGGAACAGTTAAGATTGTAGTTGATACTTTCTTTGATGCTAAGGTGCGACGAGCTGGCTCAATTGGAGCATTGCCATTCGCAGCAGCAACAATTCCGGGCGCTGACTCTTAAGAGTTCAATACTTAATAGAAAGGGGAGGCTTCGGTCTCCTCTTTTTTTTGTCCTTATTTTAGCGATATGTACTATACCCTAGAAATTACAGGAACGGCAACACAGTCAAGCATAGTAAGCACGGCAGACTTAAAGACGTTTCTGCGTGTTGATCACAGCGACGAAGACACCCTAATTGAAGCCTTACGCAGCGCGGCAATTGAATACGTGCAGAACTATTGCAACTTGCAGTTAGGTGACGTATCTGCTGTTATGTACTTAGATAATTTCTATGGCATGTGGGAAATACCAATTGGGCCAGTGGCGGCTATTGCAAGCATCACATACAACCCAACAGCAAGCACGAGCAGCACCTTGCCAACAAATCAATACTATGCTGACCTAAAGCGCAAGCCTGCACGCATTACGACAGTATCGCCGCCAAGCGTTTACGAATACATAAGCAACGGCGTACAGGTTAACATGACTTTAGGATATGCAGAAGCGTCAATACCTGACGGCTTACTACACGCGGTTAAGTTATTGGTAGCGCACTACTACGAGAACCGCAATATTGTGGTAGTCGGTACTATAAGCAGCGAAGTGCCTAACCTCATCCACAGTTTATTAAATCCGTATCGCGTAATATCTGACAGATGAGAATAGGACAAAGCGACAGGAGAATAACGGTGCAGCGTTACACGACCAGCACCAACACCTACGGCGAGCGCGTGCAAACTTACAGCACGCTGATAACGGTTTGGGCTGAACTGATGAAGAACGGCATCGGCATGACTGAGCGAATTGTAACGGATCAGGATATGCCGGTGCAGCGTGTTAAGTTTAAAATACGAAGCAGCGCCGCCAGCCGTGGAGTTAAGGCAGATGACCGCGTGCTGTATGACTCTAAGTATTACAATATCCAAGGCATTGAAGAAATAGGCCGAGACGACCAGCTTGTTTTGCTTTGTCAAATCTCGGGGACGTAATGGCCAAGCAGCATATACATGCGAACACAGCGCCTTTGGATGCACAATTTAAAGCTTTGCGTAAACAGGTAAAAGACATAAAGGTTCAAAAGCGCATACATCGGGCAGTCGGCCGTGAGATAAAGAAAGAGATGTTAAGTAATATAGTTGATGCACGCGAGACTATACGCATACGGAGAGGCAAGAAAGCAAAGCTAGATATAAAGGCCGGCACTCTGCGCCGTTCCATAAAGGTTTGGCTTATCGACAACCAGCACAGCACAGTTTGGGTTGGCCCTCGTGTAGGACGCAGAGCGCCTAAAGACGCAGATGCATGGTTTGCTAACATTGTAGAAGGGGACGATCAATTTATTAAAGGCAATAACAGAAACAAAGGCGTGTTCTTTAAGTCAATTAGTCAAGCAGCACCAAAGGCATACCAGCTAATGAAGAAGAAATATGATTTTCAAATTAGAAAGGTTGCACGTAAAAAACACAAGTAATGAATGTAGGTAAGGCAGTATATGGTATACTTAGCAGCACAAGTGCTGTAACGGATATAGTCAGCACAAACATCTTTCCTGAGATAGCAGAGCAAGAAACAGCCACGCCGTTTATTGTTTACCAGTTACAAGGCGTTTCGCCTGAAGACACGCACGACGGCCCGTCTAAGTTGGATGAAGTGCGCATGGAAATCATTTGCTTTTCTGACAGCTATAACGGTGCGGCCGATTTAGCCGACAAAGTGCGCGGTGCATTAGACCGCGTCAGCGGCACATACAACGGCGTCAACGTGGAATCCGTACAATTTAATAACGTCGATATAGAAATAGAATACGATCCACGCCGATATTCACAGGTAACAACTTACACCTTTCGAATTAAGAGAGATAATATAACTATTGCAGCGGGCACGCCTGTAACAGGTGCGCAGCTTGGTGATTTGTCAGACGTTAACACTACGGGCGTAACAGATAATCAGGTAATTGCTTATGACGCGAACACTCAGGTATGGTTACCAACAGCCCAAGGCGGCGTGACAAGTTTAAGCGGTTTAAGTGATGTTACGTTAAGCGGTTTATCAACGGGTCAAACATTAATTTACAACCATGACGGAAGCCCTAGAGGTTTCTTCAATGGGAATCAATCTCTAGAAGATTTAACGGACACTTCAATAAGCAATCCGTCAAATCAATCTTTTTTAAGATACGTGAATAATGTTTGGATAGCTGAACCCGTTGCTATTCCATCTCCCCCCCCAACAAATACGGACGGACTACCTGAAGGAACAAGTAACGAATATTTTACAGAAGCGAGAGTTAACGCAAATGCATCGGTTACTGCAAATACTACAAAGCTTGCAGGAATAGAAGCGGGCGCACAAGTTAATGCTGTTTTTTCTGTAAATACTGCAGTTGGTGCGGTTGTATTAGATACGGACGATATAGCAGAAGGAACAACTAACGAATATTTTACAGATGCAAGGGTAGTAGCAAATAGCGCGGTATCAGCCAACACGGCAAAAACGGGAATAAGCACAGGGCAAGCGAATGCAATTACTGCGAATACAGCAAAAATTAGTTACACGGATGCTTCCGCAGTAGCAGCTAACACAGCAAAAAATAGTTATCCTTCAGCAGATGCAACAAAGTTAGCGGGTATTGAAACCAGCGCTGATGTAACAGATGCAGCTAACGTAACGGCCGCGGGTGCTTTGATGGATAGCGAAGTAACAAACCTAGCACAAGTAAAAGCCTTTGATGCATCGGACTACGCAACAGCCGCACAAGGCGCAACCGCTAACACTGCTTTACAAAATATTTTAGAGGACACTACGCCACAGCTTGGAGGCGAATTAGACACCAACAGCAAAAACATTTTATTTGCAAAAACTTCCGCAACGCATTACAGCAGTAACGGCGAAATAATAAAAATTGGCTCAGGCTCAACAACACAAGGGGCTTTGCATTACTTTAATAATAGCGGCAGTTGGACATTATCGGACGCAGATGCAACAGGCACAGCGGGCGGCGTTCTGTTGGCTTTGGCTTTGGGAACTGATCCGGACGTTGATGGTATGCTTTTGCGCGGAATGTTTACGCTTGACTACGATACTGGTACTATCGCAGATGAGTTGTACGTGTCAACTACGGCAGGACAAATAACTAGCGTAGCACCAACAGCAACAAATGATATTGTGCGCATAGTTGGTTATTGCCTTGACAGCAGCAACGGGCAAATTTATTTTGATCCGTCTAACGATTTTATCGAGCTTTCGTAATGGCTATTAATAAAATTAATGATGTTGAATTTACATACATTGCAAACCTTAGCGGTGTGGCTAAAGCAAGCATAGCAAAATTTAACGGGCAAAATGCACCGAGCGGAGCAGGGACTTTAACTTATATCGGTAACGAATTTGACGAAAAGAATCCTTTTAATGAAGACAACCCGCTAGTTATTGATATACATGCTTCTGCTGCGGTTGGTGATTTAGGTGTATTAATGTGTGCGTCTGACAATCCTTTTCCCATTACGGGCTTTACGGCTGTTACTGGTTGGACTACTGAGATTTTAAAAGCAGAACCTTCAGGCGTTCGAGTAGATACAGAGATTTATTGTGCATACAAAATTTTAACTGCGTCCGACATTAGCGCTGGATCAGTTACCGTTGAATATGACACGAGTTTAACCTTTATTGAAGGCGGCGGATATATGCATATATTCAGGAACTTTGACACTAGTACTCCTATTGCAACCGCTGACAATTACAATTCAAATAGAGTAAGTTCTATAACAACTCCGGCCGTTACGGGTGTGGTTGGTGGCTTTGCTTATGCATTTACCGCTTTTGATGGCGGGGACGGTGACCCAGTAACAACGTCAACAAGCGGTTGGACTTTAGAATCTTCTAACGATGTCGGAAGCGGTAGCCAAGATTTAACAGTCGCCATTGCTACAAAAAACGCTTTGACAACTACAAGTTCAACGGGAACAATGACTTTTAACTTTAACAGCTCAGACCAAGCCCGTTCCGTTATGATATTTATTTACCCAGTCTAAGCTGCTACTTTTACATTGATTTAATTTTAAGTAAATTGCAAGCATGAAAGTAACATTGTCGAAGGCATGCAAGCTAGAAGGTAACAACTGGAAAAAAGGCGATCAGCCAAGCGTGCATCCGTTATTTGCAAAAGAGTTGGCTGCGAAGGGTTATCTTGCGGCTGAAAATAATATTGAATTAAAAGAAATAGACCAAGATGGCGATATTTAATGGCACAGATTTAGGCGTGTACATTGGCACGACACTCATAGCAGCGGCAACAGATGTTTCATTGACCTTGAACGCGGAAACTATTGACATTACAACTAAAGACAGCGCGGCTTTTCGTGAGCTTTTGCCCGGAGTGCGAAGCGGCAGCATCAGCGTCAGCGGTTTGATTGATTATGTCGATGCTTCAAATAAAGATTTTATTGACTTGTATGCAGCGTGGGAAACGCGAGCCGTACTTTCTTTAAAGTTTAGCAAGGCAACACTTGCAACAGGTGAAGCAAGCTTTGCAGCAAGCGCTTTTATCACTAGCCTAGAGCAGTCAGGCGGTACAGAAGACACAGCAAGCTACTCAGCTACATTTGAATTGACCGGTGCAATTGACGAGACAGTTGCATGATAGACATAAACGGCACGGAGTACCCAGTTCGCTATTCTATGAAGGCGCTGAAGAAATTCGAACGCAAATCCAAAGTCAATGTGTTTAGTTTGTCCGATCCGTCTAAGTTGTCCGCTGATGCTTGCGCGTTCTTGTGCTTTGTCGGCGTAGAATGCGGATGCGATTTTGAAGGCATTGACTTTAATATGGAGTTAAATGAGTTCGAAGATTATATTACACTTGCACACGTTACGCAATGCTTTGACGTACTCGGCGAATATAGCAGCGAAAAAAAAGCATAGACGGCACTGATCAGCAAATAGGCTGGGCCGATATTATTAAGATGGGGATGGGCATATTACGCCTGTCCCCATTTGCGTTTTGGTCTATGACCTTTGGCGAGATAAGCCTAGCATTAGACGCAAACCGAGAGAACGAAGAAATGCGGGAACGTATGGAGTGGGAGCGCACGCGGTGGCTTGGTTCTATGATTCTTCAACCTCACTTAAAGAAAGGCCGTAAATTGCGCCCAAAGGATTTAATGCAGTTCCCGTGGGAAAAGCCAAAGCAAAACGCGCTTAACTTAACACAAGAGGAATTGATTGCACGAATTAAAGCACGCGACGAATGGCAAAGCTGAATGACTTAATTGTAACTATAGGGGCGCAGACCCGTCAATTTGATAAAGCCCTCGGCGCTTCCATGCGCAAGATGCAAACCTTTGGCAAGAACACGAAGGCTCTAGGTAAGTCTATGACGCGCAGCCTGACCATGCCGATTGCTGGTTTAGGAGTCGCAGCGATAAAATCAGCGGCTGATCTAGAAACCATGGAGGTAAGTTTTGTAAGCTTGACAGGTGGAGCAAAGCAAGCCGCCGATATGATGGCTAACTTAAACGAGTTTACTGCAAAGACACCCTTTCAAATTGAAGCGGTAGCCAAGTCAGCGCGGCAGCTTATCGCTTCAGGTTCAGGCATTGAAGACGTAAACCAGCAACTGCAATTTCTTGGTGATATTGCTGCAACAAGTGGGCAGCCTATTGATGAGATTGCTGCAATCTTTTCAAAGGTGAACGCAAAGGGAAAGGTAGAGCTAGAAAGTTTAAACCAACTAGCAGAACGGGGCATACCAATATTTACGGCATTAGCAGATGCAACAGGATTACCGGCCGATAAACTTGGCGCGGGGCGTGTTAGCGTGGATCAGTTTAATGAAGTCTTGCAAAGCTTTAGCCAAGAGGGTGGCTTTGCTGCTGGCGCTATGGAGCGACTAAGTGAAACGGCATCGGGTAAGTTTAGCACAGCACTAGACAACTTAAAACTTGCGGGCGCTGCTTTGGCTGAGGATTTGCTTCCTGTTGTCAAAAATTTAATTGATGACTTTACGGCTTTTACGCAGCGCATTCAAAAATTATCGCCTGAAAGTAAAGAGCTTGCATTGCAAATTTTAGCGGTTGCAGCGGCGGTTGGCCCTGTCTTAGCTGTTTTACCTAGCGTTTTAACTGGCTTCAAGGCGGTACGTATAGCCTTCCTTGCTTTAAATAGTGCTATGCTCACTAATCCGTTTGCAGTTGTTGCAACTGGAATTGCCTTAGTGGTTACTGGTTTTATTGCTTTAAATAGTAAAACACTTGACGCAGCGACAGCAGTTGAAAAGTTAGCACAGGCAAACAAAGATTTGACGCTTCAAGAACAAAAGCGAAACGTTGAAAAGGCCATTGCAGATCAGCAGGCTTTAGTTGATTTGTTAAAATCTGAGAAAGAAGCCAAGGATAAAATAGCAGAGAAGTTTGGCGGTAAAGCAATAAAGGAACAGAGAGAGGCAAACCAAGCATTACAAGACGCTAATGCAGAGCTTTTAAAGATGCAGGAAATGTTAGCCGAGGTTGACACAGGAATGCAAAAAGTAGCGACTAGTACGGCAGATGCAGCGTCAACAATAACAACAACAATGCAAAGGGCTAAAGGTGCAACGATGGAAGCACTAACACCTTTAACGCCAAAAGGCAATAAGCCAGTTATACAAGGTTTGCAAGAGATGGGCACGGCGGTTAAAGACATAGCCACAAAGGCTGCTGAAAGTTTAGCACGGACACGGCAAGAAATGCAAAGCTTTGGCTTGCAAATGGCTAATAGTTTCCAATCGGTTTTTAGTCAAATAATTGAAGGCACGTTTAACTTTCGTGAAAGTATGGTTTCAATGTTGAAGCAAGTTCTAGCAAAGGCTTTAGCTTTAATTGCTGTGTTTGCTTTACTATCTGCTGTCACGGGTCCAATAGGTGGTGGCTTTGCTCAGTCGGTAGGCGGATTAAAAGGCTTTATGAGTACAGGCTTTAACATTCCCAAATTTGCAGATGGTGGAATTGTTAGCGGGCCAACAATGGCAATGGTGGGCGAGTACTCAGGAGCAGCAAACAACCCTGAAGTTATTGCGCCATTAGACAAATTACAGAGCATGATGGGTGGCCAAGCTGTTCAAGTAACCGGTAAAATTTCAGGCCGTGATATACTGCTAACAAGTGAGCGAAATGCAATAGACCGAAACCGAGTAAGAGGATTCTAAAATGGCAGACCCAATAAGATTATTTGCTGAGTTTAAAGATCAGCTAGGCACGGACTACAAACTAAACATCCACGAAAGCGGATACGGTGGCAGCGCTACCGAGTTTAACCTAGGTTCAGATGGTTTTGTGCTACGTTACAGCGGTGATAATGAAAACCGAATGCAGCCAATTATAGGCAGCGAAGTGACATTTACACTGACAGAAACAGTTGCACAGCATACGGCAATGCTAACGGCCTTAGCGACAAGCGAAGACGCTGACTTTAAGGTAAGTATATTTAAAGACCCTGACGGCGCTAACACTTTGTTTTGGACGGGCGTGCTATTGCATGAACAGGTAGAGCTGCAAGATGAGGCATACCCTATTCAAAATACCATGAATGCGGTAGATGAATTGGGCGATCTAAAAAATGTACTTTATAATAATGCAGGTAGCGCATATACGGGACGGGATACTATTGCAGAACATTTAGTAAAGCTGTTAAATAAGACACGCGCCTTGCACGTCTATGGCAATACAGATGTATTTTTAAAATATGCGAATGACTTTAAGCCTACTACATTCGTAAGCGCTAACGCTTTAACAGAACTAGAAGTAAACCACGCGGCCTTTTATAATGTAAACGAAGCTGGCTTTGTTCAGTACATGTCAGTTTTTGACGTGCTTACAGATATAGCCACAACATTTAATGCACGCGTATTTTTTGCTGAAGGTTATTTTTGGTTTGTTCCGGTGGGAGCTGTAAAGAATAACGTGACTATCAACGTACACACAGTAACAAAGGCCGGCACAGTTAGCGGATCAACTAGCGCAGTCAATACAAGGCTAACAATAGGCAGCGATATGGTCAAGCTTAGAGGTGCAACTACTACCTTTTTGCCCCCATTAAATAAGGTGCAGCGTACTTGGCGAACTGATGCAAACGTTCCATTGATTGGGCCGGAAACTCAGTTTTTAAACGCTACATCTATACAGACAGCACTAGGCACAAACATTACTGATAATAATTTAGCTTATGACAATGGTACATTGTTTAGATTTCAATTTAAATACACGCATAGTTTTGACGCTGATGGAACTAGTACAGGAGCAAACCAACACGCTCGACTAGTTTTAAAAGTTCAAATAAAGGTTGGAAATTTGTACTATAATAACGCTGTTTCTTTTGGCCCAACTACGATGAGCTTCGGAAATGCTAATGATGTTTACAGCGTTGAACAAATGACTTTTAGCGCTCCGGCTTGGTCTTCAAGTGCTGGACATTTTTTCTTTCCCGTTACACCTTTGCCTTCCTATTTAAATAAAAACAATGGGCTATTTTATAATTTAACTTTTACACCACAAAACGTTGTAAGCCTTGCGCAATACAATCAACCTATTGTAATTGATTTGCTTCCAATAACAAGCGCACAGACGGGCGCAATTATAACGGTAAACGTTGAAGGATACGATGTAGATGGTAACGTTATAACCGATGTTACGGGTGTAACTGCTGACGGCAAACTTTCTAATTTTACCGTTCAAGTATTAAACGGAGGGTTAACGAATGGTGACAGGGTTGTATATGAAGCCAATACGTCAGATTTAAATCAATTGTCATTAATACAGGACGAAGTTGTAATTGGATCTAGTCAATTTAATGACGTCAGAAACATTTACGAAAATAACAGCTCACCAAGTCAACCGATTGATAGCTTTTTAAGCTTTGCAAATAATGGCGTCACCTTTGCAATTCACAAGCTAGGAGTAAAAGAAGTGTTAGCGGGTCAAAACTTTAGCACAAGGGTAAAGAGAGGAACGACCTACAAAAGCTTTATTAGCCCTTTAAACACAATGCTCTTTGGGACGCGTGACTTTCTTCCTTTTGAAACCTCCTTTAGTGCAGACGCTGTGCAGACAGAATACGAGGCGTTCTTTTTGACTAGCAGCGATAGCAATATAAGTGTGCCTGAACCGCAGGTATTTGACGACCATACACCAGTAGACGAGACCGAACCTATATACGAATTAAGGAACGCCTTTGCTCCAACGGACGGAGATATGCCGCCAAATATATTCCAGCGTTTTTTACAGCAGCCCGTCAGAAGCATAACCATGCGGTCAACTTTAAGCGTAGGTGTGACGGCTAGCGATCAATTGATATTTAGCACATGGAGCGGGGGTACGGGTACTGCAACCTTGTCCTTACCCGTTGTTTCAGGTAATGAGGGCCGTATACTCCGCTTTCAAACTGATAGCACCATAGCCGCTAATAAGGTTATTTCTATTATTCCTAATGCTTCAGACTCAGGTGTAACTATTGACGGCGCAAGCAGTTACACTTTAAACAGGTCTTATGATGGTGTTAGTATCTTGTGCCATGCAAGCAATTGGTATATAATACAAGTAAAAGAGAAGTGATGGATTGGGAAATATTAGCGGCGGTATTACCTGTAGTAGCTGGCTTGGTTGGAGTATGGGTGAATCTAAATAGCACAGTTGCACGGCTAAAGAGTCGCGTCATCCAGCTAGAGATTGACAGCAACGAGATAAAGAGCGATATGAAACAATTGTTGGCCGCTGTGCATAAGATTGAATTAATGATTGCTAAATTGCAGAAATGAGATACTTTAACTATCATGAATTTGATAGCCCCGACGCAATCGGCAGCGGCGAGCATATGATGGACGAAGATTTTTTGCAGATGTTAGACCGCGCTCGCCACTTGGCGGGCGTTTCTTTTAAAGTAAATTCGGGCTACAGGACAAAAGAATTCAATAAAAAGTGTGGCGGGCGACCAAATTCGGCGCACTTGGCTGGCTGCGCGGCTGACATACATTGCACAGACTCACGGGCGCGCTGCTATATCATTAGCGCACTTCTTGAAGTTGGCTTTAACCGCATAGGCATTGCAAGCACTTTTATACACGTAGATAATTCGTATGATGCAAGCCATGACGAAGATGTAATATGGTTATATGACTAAGGAAATACGCCCACGAATCAACGCCCAGCAGAAGCGGGCGCTTGACTACCTAAGAACAAAGGAACGGCGTATTTTGGTTATAGGTGACTTGCATTGTCCCTTTGAGCTTGACGGATATTTTGATTTCTGCTTAGACACATACGACCGGTTTGCTTGCAATCAGGTAATAGCAATAGGCGATATTCTAGACAACCATTATGCGTCTTACCATGAGACTGACGGCAACGGAATGAGTGGCGGCTATGAGTTACAGGAGGCTATTAAGCACGTCGATAAGTGGGCGCAAGCCTTTCCAGTTGCTGACGTGATTATAGGCAACCATGACCGCCTTATAATGCGTAAAGCGTTTAGCTCATCAGTTCCAAGGGAATGGATCAAAGACTATAACGAAGTACTAGGCACATCTTGGAATTGGGTGGAGCGCATAGAGTACGACGGCGTTCAGTACGTTCACGGCGAAGGTGGAACTGCACGAACTAAGGCGAAAAACGATATGCAAAGCACGGTTCAAGGTCATATACATACGCAGGCTTATGTTGAATGGCTAGTTGGCAACCGCAGCAAGATATTCGGTATGCAAGTAGGCTGTGGTATCGACCGTGACAGCTATGCGGCTGCCTATGCCAAGCACTACAAGAAGCAAGCAATAGGATGCGGCGTAGTGATTGGTGGCCACACAGCTATTAATTGTTTGATGCCGCTTTAATACCTTGCATTAAATTTTACATTATGGGAGAATTAATACAGACTTATTGGGCTGAGATATTATTAGGCGCTATGGCTTTCGTTAAAGTGCTAGTAAATCTAACACCAACGGAAACGGACAATAAAATATTTGGCTGGTTTGACACGCTAATAAACGCAATTGTTTCAGATCGCAGAAAAAAGCGACAGCAGACTAAGAAAAAATAAGTACTTTAGCAGATAGTTAAGTATTTGTTTTTCAGTTAAGGTTTTTTTGATAAGGAGGCTGCACAACGGTGCGGCCTTTTTTATGCCCAATAAATAATTATGCAGAAAGTTGCATAGATGCAAGAAGTTGCATATCTTAGCCAAATATTACAACGAACAAACAAGCAAACAGCAATCATGAATAAAGAATTCTTCAACCAATCAGTAGCGGCGCGCATAATGTTAACCGAAATAAACAAGGAAATTGCCAACGGAGCAACCGCTTACAATGCAATTGCAGACGTTGAACACCGAATGACTCAAAACGCGTTTAGCGGAGAAAATACAGGTATTAACCTATTGGCAATAATGGAGGCGGTTCCGCACATTGAAAAGCATTTTAAAATATCATAATTCGAACGCCCTGCCTTCGGGCGGGGCTTTATTTTTTTACTATGTGGAGAGAAGGATACGACTACCCAGCAGACGAAGAAGATGAGCCACGCGATTACTGCGAAGAGGCTGATCAACAACACGACAAACACCAAGACGAAAAGTTAGGACTATGAAGAACACAAAAAAAGAATTTACAAGTGCAGCTAAAAAAACCAAAGGCTTTAAAGCTTGGTTTATAGAAAGAGAACAATATTCGCGTGATTACGTTATTGAAATTTGGTCAGAAAGCAATTTTACTATTGGCGACAATGGATGCACGGCCGAGCGTATACACGTAGATGGCAACAAAGTAAGCGTTGCAAACGGTTGGAACAATGCAGTCAAAGCATTACAAACTATTAAAGCAATATGATACATAGAAATAAGCCTATTTGCGTACGCAGCAGCGTACAAGTAACACAAACGCCTTCGTTTAACGAATGGCAGCAAGAGCTATTCGATGAACGTGAATTCTTACGTTTGATTGATAACTTCAAAATGCAACTGAAACAAAACCGAGAACGATGAGCAACGAAGACAAAAATGCAGACCTAAGAAAGCTGGCAAAGAAGTATAAAATGGACATGGACAAGCAGTTTCATATAGATCCACGCGGTTTTGTGATTATGACACGGGGAGGTGTGGAATACTTGCAAGCTCAAATAAAGGCTGTGGTGACCTTTGACACTGTGCCCGAATGGTCAGATACCAGCGAGGGAAAATACTGCGTTAAAGCGTACGCAAAATGCGAATTAGGGCAAGTAGAGACGTATGGCGAGGTGAACAAATTAAATAACCGCAATAATTACCCGATTGCCATGGCTGAAAAGCGGGCTTTATCGCGGGCTGTTTTAAAGCTTGCTGGCTTTGGTAACGTGTACGGTGAGGATGAAATTGACCAATGAATTTAGATCAGTTTTTCGATAACCTAGAACAAGTACAGGCTGATCATTTAGAAAACCTCAGAGATTACGCTTTGCATTTGTTAAGCACGTCAACAATGAAAGATGATGATGATGGTTTAGCAGATGAAATAATAGACACAGAACCAACGGCGATCCGATGGCGTGAGATATTTGAGCGCTTACGATTAAACCAGCTGAGGGCAATTGACATGCCGAACTGGTCACAAACAGAATTTAACAAATCATATAAAAAACATGGAATTAGTAATTAAAGGAGTAATTAAGCGCGTATGCAAACCGATGGAATTTGAAAGCGGCTTTCGCAAGTGCGAGGTACACGTAGAAATACAAGACGGCAAATATCCTCAAACGTTAACCCTTGAGTTTCTCAAAGACGACGTAGATGAAGCCGTGGCATTGCCTGAAGGCAAGACGATAAAAGCGCGGTGTAACGTTAGGGGCAGCGAATGGCAGAAAGACCACACGCAGCCCATGCGGGTATTTATGAGCTTAGTGCCTTGGAAGTACGAGATATTAGAAGGCGAGGCAGCAAAAAGCGTGGAACAACCAAAGAAAGGATGGTAATGAACTTGAAGCAATATATAAAAACGCACTGGCAGAGCGACGAGAAAGCTGCTGCTGATCTTGGAGTAAGCCTTAGAACCATTAAGAATTGGACGAGCGTTAACCCGTCAGGCATACTAAAGCACAGCGGGAAAATTATGCAGCGCAAAGGCATTGAGGTGCTGGAGTTGTTTGACGCGGTTGCACAG
>Ga0209336_10000573_pt1 | contig 18817 bp, 21 predicted proteins | sample LinPmetageLP32_FD_184042 | JGI IMG/M metagenome (GOLD analysis project Ga0209336, IMG submission 184042) | Marine viral communities from the Pacific Ocean - LP-32 (SPAdes) (version 2) | ecosystem: Environmental > Aquatic > Marine > Oceanic | place: Pacific Ocean | collected 2009-08-23 | reverse complement strand
CTGATTGATAGTTGTTTCTATTTACAAGTAGATTAGTAGGCATACCTTGATTGTATAGTGATGCTACTTCTAATGATGTTAATGCTCTGTCATATAAACCTAATTCTGTTATTTTACCATTCCAATATTCTGAACCACCAACCCATCTACCTATATTAGCTTCGGCTGTTATTGAATTTGGAGTTCCTGAAAAAGCAGCACTACCCACTTCAACACCATTTCTATATGCTTTTATAGTTGCACCATTATAAACTAAAGCAAGATAAACCCAAGTGTTTTGGTGTGCAGTATCAAAATAATCTGCATCAATTACTGCAAAATATGTAGTGCTACCCAATATTTGTAATGCTAGAGCTGTATTTTGTTGAAATACTTGTGCAAAAGCACCTTGTCCTGTAGATATTATTTGTCTATTACCTGTAGCTACATCTGTCCAAACCCAAGCTGATAAAGAATTAGTATTTCTAAATACATCAGGCAGAACACCTGCATTTAAATAATCATCAACACCATCAAAGTCCATACTCTTAGTAGAAGTGATTAGTGGATTAGCTGACTGATAAGCTGATGCGTTCAAATTAAGATTTATCGGTGTACCTGAGTTATACATACGAGTAATCTCAGCTTGTGTGAGTTCTCTATCGTAAACTGCAAACTCATCTATCTTGCCTTCAAAGTAATTACCACCTGATGCTTGGTCGCCACCTATAGTTAAAGACTCTGTATATGCTTCTAAACTCCCTGTAGTAACTACTTCATTAACTGTTTGTAAAACACCATCTACATATAACTTAGAATTTGTTATATCGTTAGTGTCTGAATAAACAACCCAATGATGCCACTCTCCATCATCTTGTGCAGGTGTATCATTCCAATATACATAATAGCTTAGACCTAAGTATAATAAAGGTCTTGTTCCATCATACATAAAATGAAAAGCACCTTTTTTATTTCCTCCGTGTCCAAAAACACCTTTATTTGAAGCAGTCGTACTTGACTTACACCAAAAAGAATAAGTAGTAGGTTGTGCTACAGTATCTGCACCATCAGTAATAATCCTATCATCTACTCCATCAAAGTCAATAGAATACTTATTTACAAACCTATAGATAGGTTGTGTAGAATTGGTTAGCTTGTTTGCTAATGCTAACATATATTAGTTGTTATAACCGATTGCTAAACCTGAAGTCAGAGTTATCGCAGTCGTATTACCAAATAAAGTCATTCCTGCAGGTACAGTCGTTACAAGTGCTGATGCCCCTGTAGTATTAGCCATAGTTATTGCAGAGATCACACTTTCTTGCACAAAGTAGATTGCATAAAAATCTTTTCCTGTTTGTGCAGTAGTTGTAAATACTTCTATACTTCCTTGACCACCTAATTGCTCATTTAATAATGCTTGTGTATTTTTTATTCCCATTTTTTTATTTTTAACTTACGTATATATAATTTGTTTGTGTCGGTTTAACATATTCCTGATATTGTACTTCTTCTTGTCCTGTTGCTTCTGTTATGTATAGCTTTCCTATCTCTACCCTTCCTTGTACTACTCCCTTTGTATTAGCAGCAGGACTAAGTACATCTGTTTCGTTTATTGGTGCAGTACCTGTTCCTAAAACCACACTAGAACCTTGCCAACTTACTTCATAGATCTCATACTCCCAATATCCATTAGGCATAAAATCAATATTACCTGTAAATACATCTTCTGTTGTATTAGGTGTCATATTAACTTTTGTATATCTGTTGTTTACTAACTGATTCTGCCCATAAGCATAAACCACATTTCTATCCATTCCATTAGTAAACTTGAACAAAAACCTTATCTGTGAACTAGGTACTGCTTTGTTTATTCTTTTTTCCTCTGTCGTTGTGTAAAAAGTATAAGGTTGTCCATATTGTCCGTGTATCATACTATATAATAGAAAAACATTGATTTTGTTTGGAAAAAAAAAGAACTACCGAAGTAGTTCCTTTAAATTTATATGTAAAATCTGATTAAGAAGTTACAATAGTTCCCATAGTGAATGCAGTATTGTCAAATGGAACAGTCGTATAATCTGCTACCGTTTGCATTGGTGCAAATTCTTGTCCTTCTAGTGTCCAATCGTATCCGTTAAGATCTGCAAATGCAGCCCCTGATGCATTAGTACCTGTATTCAAGTCTAATCCATTAGTTGCACCTAGACATAATATTACATTATGATCATTAGTTAATGTTTGGTTTAATTGAACAAAACAAACAAGTCTATTCTGTGCTAAAAGTTTTAATTCATTTTGATCTTCTTTACTAAGTCCTGTTAATTTTACATTTAAAGATGGTGCATATACAACAGTACCATTCTCTGTAGAACCTGTGATAGTTTCAGTTACACTTGCATTACCTCTCCTAACTGAATATCTAAATAAAGTATTACTACCCATTTCTATATCAGTTACTTCAGATGCTACAGTTACAATAGAAGAAATCTCATCAAATTGACCAAAATAAATATACTTAACACCACCGATTAAATTCCTACAAGGAATCCCCCTACCTTTAGTTAAATCACAAGCCATTTATTTTATGTTTTAAAAGTTAAGGAAAGAGGGAAAAACCCTCTCTCCATATAATTAGTTATTAGTCTTGTTGTACTACTTCAGCACCGATACCTACTTGTACACCACCTGAATACTTAGCAACAAATCTTAAGTTCTCACTTCCATCAAGTGGACTCATATCAAGCATCTTAACCTGTGTCGTATCGCTTATCAGGTCCGTTCCAAAGAATAAGTTAGAAACTTGTGCAGCTACTAATTTATTATCTGGCATTCCGTAAACAACAGATAACTTGATGCCTTCAAAAGTTGCTTCATAGTCGTTGTTCATTGAATACATATTTACATATCCTAATGCTGAGATAGCCGATACATATAATCTGTAAGTTTTCCAATTCATATAGATTCTTAGATCTTCTTTTCCATAAACTGTAGAAGGAATAGCAGCAGCAATAGTCTGTAAATTAGAAATAATGTTTGCAGCAGTATAAGCCGTTCCTGCACCACCTGTATTGTTAGTTTGTACAACATTACCATTAACTGCAAAAGCACCTGTAGCAGCCGTTAAAAACCCTTCAAACTGTCCGTTAGTTGCAGCAGCACCACTCCAAACTGAAGATTCAACTGCATCAGAGATGTGTTGTGTAAAGTATGAAATAACATAATCCTCAAATTTAGGAGAGTTGTTATTCATTGCACCTGCTCTCATTGTTTCTGCTTCCCAAGAAGATAAAAGTGTGTCCTTGCACGTTTGCATATTAATCTGTAACATTTTTGGTGTTAAGATACTTTCTGTTAAAGCAAGAGTTCCGTGATCTGTAAAGTTACAATCTGCGTTACGAACCAAATTTGATCCTGCAACCTTCTGCAAATTTTCTTTATACTTGATATTTTGTAATACAGTTAAGTGATCTAAAGAAGTTGCTTCTTTAAGTGCTGCTGAGATGTAAAATCCTGCTGCCTTACCTGCATAGTTACTAGTTACTGTAAAAGCCATTTTTTTATTTTATTTTAAATTAATTATTAGTTAAATTGTATAAGATTCTTTCTCTCTTTGTCATTTTTCTCAAATCAGGAGTAGAATCTTTTTTGTCTGTGCTAAATTTATTAGTATCTACAGGAGTATCAGCAGGTTGGTTAGATAACTCAACAACCTTAGATTTTAATTCATCTATCTTAGCTTGATATTCAAATTCTATTTCTTCTGTAGTTTTTACTTTTTTAGGAGTAGCTGATGTTTCTGAATCCATTTCTACATCTGATTCTTCTACTTCATCATTTCCTACTTTGTCTTTCTTTAAATCAGCTACTGCATCTTCAAGGTTCTTGATACGTTTTTCCATACCTGCCCAATCTTCTACATCAGCTTCTTCTTCATAGTCCTCATCTTTATCATCACCCATTTCTTCATTAACAGGTTCTCCTTCTGTTTCTTTTTCAACTTCATCTTCGTAAAGTTCAGCTACAACACCTTCTTTTTCTACTTTGAATCTTTGACCTTCTTCAGTCTTGTATTCTCCTATAGGTAAAAGCATTGTACTTCCATCTTCCGTTAAAACAGATATATCCACACCTGCTTCTAAATTTGTAGAAGTAGATACTATTAAAGTACCATCTTCTAACTTCGCTTGATATTCTAAAGCTACCTCATCTTGCTTATCAAGACCAAGTGCTACTAATATTTGTTTTTTTAAATCCATTGTGAGTTCTTTTTTTAATATAATAGAATTATTTTCCTTTTGTTTGATTTTTAATATCTTGTATGATTTCATTTAAAGCTGATAAGATCTCTTCATTAGTTGGTTTTATAGTTTCAGACATTTTCTCCATCTTATCAATAAAATATCCTTCAATGCTTAAACCTTTAAGTTCGCCACCTTTAATTTTCTCCCACATCTCATCATTTTCAATCTTCATCTTAACAAACCAAGTACCGTTAGGTAGATCATAGCCATACATCTTAGATTTGTCCATATCTCCTTCTTTTATCCAAGATTCTATAGTTAATACACCTGATACTCTTTCTTCGTGCTGATATGTAGCTTTATGATGATTGTTATGTTTTAAATACAGTTCTGCTGCCTGTCTTACTGTGTCCTTAGAAAAATATACATAGTAATCAGAATCAGTATTAGGATCATATCTAAATATCTGTTTGTTAGGAATTAATGCAGGACTGACTAGCATTCTTTTTTCCTCATCTATTTTAGCGAAAGTCAAGTTGTTCTTTTCTTTTCCAAAATAAACAAAGTCTTGCTCAATAGCAGGACTAGTTACTAGACTAATAGCATCAATAGTAAGTTCTTCACTATCATCACTAATTATTAATTCAACTATCTTAGTGTTTTTAAGACTTTCATAGTGTTTAGGGTTAGCTTTTTCACAAGCATCTTTAGAATCGTATTTACACTCTCCATTTTCTCCCCACTTCCATTTTTTTCCACATTTTTTACAAGGCATAATATATAATAGATTTTTTTAATTAATATTTGATTTTTAAATTGTTGCTCTCCTACGGATATAAGCAAGTTTATTCTGATTATCTGTTAGACTGTCTGTAACTACATAAGCCTGAACAGGTTGTTGTTCTTCTACCCCACCTAATTCAAATTTACCGCTTAACATTTGAGGTGCAGGAGTTCCTGTTTGTGCTGATGGTGCTGAAACATTAGCCCCTGAACCATCTGTGCCTGTTGATAATATATTTTTAATAGCAGAAGCACCCATAATACCTGCCCCTATTGCATTAGCTAATCTTAATGGGTATGGTAAAAGTTTATCTCCTACTGATGTTGCTGCTAATGCCGCCATTATTGCTTGTTGTGTACTGTAGACTGTCTGTGCTACTGCTACACCTTTAGAAAGTTCTGCATTTTCTCCTGCTAATTCTCCTGCTACTGCAAAACCCTGCATTATTAAAGATTTTTTAGCATTTTCTGTTGCTTTTGCTATATCTAAAAGTTCTTTAGCTTGTTTTTTTGCATCTGCTATAACTTTTTTTTCCCAAGCGTCTGCTTGTGCTATCTGTGCATCATATAAATCATCTAATGCTTTCTTTTCATCTTCAATCTGTTTTATTCTTTCATCAGATATTTTTTTTCTATCAGCAGCCATTTCCCTTTCTAATTCATTTATTTCTGTTTTAACTCTTTTCTGTAATCTAAATGATTTAGTTTCTTTATTAATAAGATCTGCTTGAAAATCAGCTAATTTCTTTTTATCTTCTACAAGGTTTTCAGATTGCTCTAATTGTTCTTCTTGTATTCTTACCCTTTCCCTAGCTAATTCTAATTCTTGATTAGTAGTTTCCTGTTCTAATTTTAAAGCCTTTTTTAATGCTTCTATTCTAACTTCTTGAGATTTAGTTTCATCTTCTGCTAATAATCTTGCTTTTTCTATTTCTTTTCTTGTTTTTGCTCTTTGTACTGTAAATTGTATTTCTGCATCTCTTAATGCTTGTACTCTTTTTTCTAAAGCAGTCATTATAGCCACTTCTTCTTTTATTTCATCAACTATTCCCGTTACACTTTCTTTCAGTTTATTAGATGCTTCTGTAAATTCACCTGAAAATGCTAGACTAATAGCTTCTCCTACTGTTGATATTCTATCTTTTATTACATCAAATGCTGCACCTATACCTGCTAAAGCAACTTTTAATTTATCTGCACCTCTTTGTGTTGAAGTAAAATAAGTAGCTAGAGAACCAAAAGCAATTAATAATGCACCTATTCCTGTACTTAATATACCTGCTTTAATTGTACCAAACATAGTCTTTATAAGAGGAATAACTTTACCTATAGATGTCTTAATACCATTTAGAGAAACACCCATTACCTTAAAATTACCTATAGTATCTTCTGCTGCTTTGTTTGTTTCTTTTAATGCTTTAGTTTGTTCTTTTATTTCATTATTATTATCTTTTTGTTGATTTTGTAGATCTTTTAGTCCTAATTTTTCTAGTTTTATGTTTTTTTCTGTTTCTTTTATCTTTTTATTAAGATCATCCATACCTGCATAAAATGCCCCTTTAGGTATAGCATCTTGTGTAGATTTTAATTCAACAAGTTCTTTTTCTAAATCATTTAAAACTTTATTCTGTATACTTATTTGTTCATTTAATTCTTTCTGTGCCTTTTCAGCAGAAGTCAAAGATTTTGTAAAATCATCTACCTGTTTAGTAGCAGGTTTGACATCTGCTTCTATTGAAAATACCATTTTTTCTTCACTCATATCTTAAAAAGTTTGTTGTATGTTATTTCTAAATAATTTAATATCAGCAGTCCATTGTATATATGTTTCAGCTAATCCTGTTACTGCTATTCCAAATGATGTTGCAGTTACATCTTTCATTACTGCAGTTATATTCATTCCACTATGTCCTGACTGCACTATATGTGTAGTTGATTGATGATAGGTAGATGCTAGTCCATTAGTAAACTTGACTGCACCTGTTACTTGAACATAACCATAATCTCCTGTTGTTCCTTCTCCTATTCCTGTATTTACACCTATTACATTAGCTTCAAATCCTATTACAGAATTTTTTACTTTCTGTATATATGTTAAAGGCAAGTATTGAGTTAATAAAGATGTCTGTGTAGCATCTGTAGTATTTCCTGATTGTTGAATAAAAGAAGTCTGTGACATTCCTAGTTTTTCATTAAAGCCACCACCACTAATTACAACTTCTCCTTGATTTTCTACTAAGGCATAAGATCCATTTAAAACATTAGAATTATTAATATTATTTTCTATTTGATGTTTTTCTCCATTCATTATATTATTAAAGTTATTTCCCTTAGTAATATTTTGTTGTCCATTTAAAATAGTATTTTTTGTACCATTTTCAGTAGATCCACCACTTACGTTATTATGAATATTATTAAACTTACGTTGTAAAGTAGAATTAAATGAAAAAGCACTACAAGTTCCTGTAGCAGCATCATAAGTATATCCATATGATTCACAAGCTAATTGATTAGGTATAACATCATTAGTCCCATCAGTAAATCTTATTTCTCCTGTTCTTAAAACTTGTTTAGGTTTTATATTAAATCCTTTTTTATAATCCATTATCCTATAAGTATAAATTCAACTGTAGACAAGTCGTTTGGTTTGTATTCTATTTTATTTACCCTATACTGTTTATTTTTAATCATTACTTTATCATAAAAATTAAATTGATTTATATCTGATGCATTTAAATTAACTTTTAAAGTCATATACCTAGTATCTATATTATATAATTCATTATAATAAGGTGACCAATAAATATTATATAAATTATTTACAGGTGTTGCACCACACATTAATTGTATTTCTCCATAGTTTAAATCATTATCATTTATGTTTGATGGTAAACTAGATGTATGGCTAAATCTTAAATATTGTGTAGCATTTTCTGAAGATGTACCATTTTGTGCAGGAATATAATAAGTTGTACTGTCTGTAAAAGTAAATGGACTTGCAGATACTTTAAATAATATTCTTGGATCATTATTATAACTTTCAAATTCCGTAGCATCATCATTAGATGAATAAACTACAGGCACTAGAAATTGTGGTAAATAATCAGCCATAGGTTTTACAACTGTAGCAGAAAAAGGAGTAGCCATAACATCTTCTTCTCCTGTAAATAAAGTCATATCAGGATTACTGAAAACATAACTTCCATATTCTTTATTCACTATGCTTTGATAATAATTATTTGGGTATGCTTCATCTTCTTCATATTTAAAATTAGTTGTTTTTACTAATTCTAATGGTGTTAATTTTATTTGAGAAGCATCTACTCTTTCAGTCCAATCGTATAATTTACTATCTGTATTAGATATAAATATATCAGTATATGGTTCTATAACTAAATTGTTAGGATTGTTTTTATCTTGTAAAATAACTAGATTAAACATATTTACAAAACCTTTAAAAAATTCCCATTGTCCTAGATCTCCTCTTTGTGTATTTAAAAGAACAGAATTTACCATAGCAGTAATACTTATAGAACCATTTGTAAAAGTTTTATCTCCTGAAATAGCATCATATTTTAATGCTTTATAACTATTACTTGTAGTAGTTCGTACTTCTAAACTTAAAGTATCTCCTGTATTTAGTATTTCAGTAAATGTTCCACTATATATATAAGTAGCATTAGTAACAGTAAAAACATCAATCAAACCATTACCAACTAAATTACCTGCACTATTTCTGTGAGCATACCTACCTGATAATGTTCCTGCTGCTAAAAGTTTAAAAGTATAATTATAATCTATTGTATATACTGCATTATCACTTACAGCAGTAAATATTGCAGTTGAAGAATCATAACCAAAAGCAGCATTATTTGTATATGAATCTGAATCAAATACTATAGGTGCAAAAGAAGTAGTTACTGTTACATCTGCACTAATTAAATCAGATGCACCTGTATGTTCTTTATCACTTGGAGAATTACCTGCACCCCAATTAAAGTCCATATAAGTATTTTTAAATAATGTTGTATTAAAAAAACTAGATGTATATGTAAAATTAGTATCACTAAATATTTTGTCTAATATATATTTACAATTAATCCAAGGTCTAAAAGCATCTTCAAATGTATCAAGTATAATATTACCATCTACATCTATAGCATAATCTCCTTTCCAATTTACAAAAGGATATTTTAAAACTGTTGTATGTAATGTAGGATTTGTTAAAGTAGGATCGTAAGCAAAAGAATCAGTAGATAAAGGATTTGTTAAAGTTATTCCTGTAGAATCATACCAACTTGCTTTTATATTTGTTTTATTATAATCGTGTTGTAATTCTGTAAAATCTAGATCTCTAAATTTTTTATTTTCTAATTCTTCAACTAATACTAATGGTTCTGAATATAAATTAACATTATAACTTAATTCTCCTTTTTGATCTGCTATATCTATTAATCTTAAATAACCTTGAAATATATCATAACCATCTTGTTTTAAAATACATTGTGTTTTAACATAAGGATTAAAACTAAAAGCATCTTGTATTCTAGTAACATCAAATAAATGTGTAAATATCTTATTGTTTCTTTTAGTAGCAGGTAGATTAAAGTCCTTAGAATAGCTTTGTACTTTTTCTGCTACATTTTTAAAGTCATCAACAGAAAGATTTAATGGTATATCTTCATCTTCATACAGATCACAAATAACTTGTCCATCACTTAATTCTCCATATATAGTACTAGGTGTAGCTGATTTATCTACAATACTTACATTTCCTATTTTAATAGTATCTCCATTATAATTTCTATATTCTAACAAAAGTAATTCAGTTGAATTATTTGCAGTAAAATCAATAGTTACTATACCTGTTGCAGCAGTAGTCCAAGTATGTGTTATATTACCTAATGTATTTATACTAGCTAAAGTTGGTAATAATGGATTGCCTAAAATTAAATGTCCACTATTTGTTGATGCTTGAGTTATTGTCACATTTAAAGTATATTGTACCCCTACATTAAGATTTTGTATTTCTTGATATACTCCACTACTTGAATTATATGTAGTTGTATTTGAAGAATCTAAAATTAACTGCCCATTTATTTGTTCAGGCATATCAACTAAACCATAAGCACCTGATGGATTTGTACTTCTAAACCTTTTCCAAGATGGTATTGGTAAAGAATTTACTACTGCATCATAAGATGGATCAACAGAAGTTGTAGGTACATCATAACCTGATGATTGATTTAATATAGCAAATGTTACACCATCAGCTACATATTCTCTTAATATAGCATTTGTGTAAACACCTTCATAATTTTGTGGATATAATACTAATTGTACTGACATTATACAGAATGTGCTTTTTTATTATGAGTTTTTTCTAATTGAAAAGTATATTGAATTAATTTATCATTTGCTTTAGTCTTTCTAGTATAGCTTGATGTAGTTACTGTAATAGGTTCTACATATTTATTAGTAATTCCATATCTTGTATCATTTACATTAGAATCATAACCATTAAGTAAATATACATCTGTACTATTTATAAGATTTTCAAACCATACTGCTTCTGATTCATTAATAAAATCTGTATTTACTGCAATAAGTTGTTTAGTATTTACTCTAAAGTTTTTCTTACCCCCTTTAAAACCATTAATTTGATATCTTGATTTATTCCAAGTACCACCTAATTGTGTATATGATGTTCTGTTAGTCTGTAATGACTTAATTGATTTCTTTTTAAATGTGTAATAATCCCAAGTACCATATTGATTTAACCAAGTAAGTCTAATGCTTTCAAAACCTTTACAACTATTACCTATTATGTTTATAGTATATATTTGACTTATAGCTTCATCTTGATCGTCAAATGCTTGTAAAGTATAATAACTTACATTAGCTTTATGTGTATCCCAATCCGTACTCCAACCATCTAAGTTAGCAGGGAAACCACCAAAGAACATTAATCTTGTTTGTGAATTATCATTATTATTATTGAAACCACCATTAGTAAATGTAGAATCAATTTGTATTGCTGAACCTAATAATGTTCCTGAACTATTATATAAACTTATTTGAATATATTTAACCATATTAATAATTGCATCATCTGTTCCTACTTGAAAACTATTAGTTCCTGTATTTAAAAAGTTTAAAAAAGAAAAAGTACCATAATCTGTTAATTTAGCATACTGAGTTAAAGGTGCATTACTTAAAAATTTACCTAATGAACCATAAAAATCATTAAAAACTAATTTATCTGCATTTAAGTTAAAGCCATAATTACCATTACTAACTTTTAAAACTTCATCATAATTTAAAACTCCATTAAAAATTAAATATTGATTAGATAATATTGGTTTATTAAAACTTATAGGTGTTGTAGATGTTGCTGACGTAAAGTATTCTATATTAAACGATATTCCAAAATACTTAGTGTTATTTACATTATTAGAATATTTATCTATTAAATGTATAGGGTGTGGATTATCATCAGAATATGCAGTACCTTTATATGTACTATATATTACACCACCAAAATCTGTTCCTTGATATTGTGGACTAACATAACTCTCTAATATAGGTTCTAAAGAAAATATACCTACCCCTGCATTATTAGGTGTTACTTTTAAAGTTGCTACTAAAGATTGTGTACTAAATACACCACTAGAATCATCTGCTACAAATACTTGTGCAGTAAATTTAACATTAAAGTTATTAGCTACTATTGTATTATCAGATACTGTAAAAATAATATCCTGCCCTACAGGTAATGTTTTATATAATGGTTTTTGTTCTATTATCATTTCTTCATATTATTTAATATGTCTTGTTTAAATGCTTTAGTTACTTCTGTTAAGAATCCTCTTAATTCTAATTGTAAAGGTTTTTGAAAAAAACTAATTCCCTCAATACCTTTTATAAAAATACTTCTAGCTATTGCAAACTTTAAACTTTGTCTTGTTAAAAATCTTCCTTTTGCATCTCTAGGTGCTATTCCTCGCCTTACTGTCCACTTATCTAATGCACTTGTAGGTGGCATTTTATTTGTATAACTATAAGGACTTTTTAATCTCTGTCCTTTATAATCTACGTAAGATCTTTCTCCTGTATATGTGCCTTTGTTTTTTCCTGTCTTAATCTCTCCACCTGCACCTGATACACCTTTATCTACATATTCTCCATAATCTAACATACTAAAATCTACTTTATATCCGTTATTAGTTTTTAATACATTAAATTTTAAACTATTTAATAATGCACCTGAAGATACTTTTTTCTTCTTTTGTAGTATTCCTTTAGACTTATTTACTACATTCTTACCAAAAGATTCTAAGTACCTTTCTAATGCTTTCATTATACACTAGCTACAAATATTTCTACATCTAAAGTAGCTGCAGGACTAACCTGTAAGCTAGTTAAGTCAGCCATAGTACCAAAGCTAGGAGATGTATCTGCTTCTGCTAACATAACATCTTCTGCTGCACATAGTATATGTGATTGTCCTGCTTTTAATAATACTTGATACAAGGTAGCTGCACCAACTACTGCTAATTCTAAAGAATTTGTAGCATCTAAATTAGTGACTCTAATATATCTTACATCTTCTTTATCTATCTGAACTGCTGATCCATAAGAATTAGTATTAAAAGTTGCTAGATGTGTAGTCTGTCCTGTTGTACAAGTTACAATTCTTTCAAAAGCATTATTTATACCTGTTGTAGTTACTGTGTTTGTGCTTCCTCTGACTGCCCCATTCAAGACTACCGACTCTGTTAATGTTGTTGTTAAATCTGCCATATTTTTATATTTTAATTTTAATTGTTGGTGGTATTATTTTAATTATTACTTTACCTATCTTTATCGTATTTAATCTATTTAGTATCTTAATCATTGAATAGCATCTGTTGTAGATTGTGGTGCTATACAAGTGTTATATTCATTCTCTATTATTATTGGTAAGGTAAATACCCAACCTGTTACTGCACTATCAAATCTTTCTGTGAATGGATTAATAGTTATATCTCCTTCTGTAAAGTATTTAGGTATTGCATTTACTCCCTGATTAGATAATAAAAGACTTTCTCCATTTTTAAACGTACCTATCAAGTCATTACAAATCTGTAGACAATCTGATAATACTTCTTGTTCATTAGACTGATCAGGAAAAACTAAGTCCATTATAAATATCTGAAAGTTTAAAGTCATCTCGTGTGTACCTGCAATAGCATTTACAGGATTAATATGCATTAAAGGAAACATAGTATTTTTTTCCAAGTCTATTTCCCATAGATCTCCTGAAGATGTAGTTTTAATTTGATAATGATTAGCACCTAATTGTTTTAAAGTGTCTATCGTATTATTATAATCTTTAAAGTATGTCATTTTTGTACTGCTTTAGTTTCGTTTAAATCTGTTTCATAAGTTAGCCAAGTCAAACATTCATACAGACTTAGATTAGTTATTCTTTCTAAATTTATTATCTCTCCATTAGTCAATCTATACATTACACCGAACCAACCCCACTTGTCTGCAAATTGTTCATCTGTACTTTGTTGAGTATCGTTAGATTCTGTTCCGTTAAATACTGCTGCAAACATATCAATAGTTGCTTTACGAAAGTCCAAAAAAAAACCAATGAACTATTAACATCTTTTGCTTTCATCTTCTTAAACTTTTCAGCCCTCATTCTAGCATTACTTAATCCGTATGCTTCTATTGAGTAATTATCTCCATCTTTTTCTGTTATTGGTCTGTATAATACTGACATTAATTTAGTTAGATTATCTTCTAATCCATTTTTTAAATATGTTTCTATGTCTGCATACTCTCCTAGTGTTATTTCTTCTAGATTTGGATGGAATCCATATTCTATATCATTAATTCTTATAATTCTTTTTAAAGAAGTATCTGCTTTTTCCTGTAAGTAAGATATTCTTTTCATTATAGCTGCTACATCATTAATAGATAATTCTTTAATTAACTTTTTAGGAATATCAGTTAATACACTTAATGTTTCTATAGCTTCTTGACTAGTAGTTTTTTCTTTTTTACTGATTAGTTTAATCCACTTGTCAAGAGTTACATCACTCCAACTATTTATTAAAGTGTAAACACTCTCTTTGCCATCTTTATTGATTTGTAATCGCATAATATATAATAGAAATTAGTTTATTTTAGTTTAAAATTGTATTATTGTACTCATTTTCATAAAGTTTTTGTTTATTAAAGGTGTGATTCTTAGAGTTGCACCTTTTTTATTGCACAAAATATTTACCAAAGTTACCATCTAATTCAAAAAACATTCTCATAGCTATAGCATCTGCATAATCAGGAGATCTACCTATTATGTCTTTAACTGTTTCTTTAGGTATTATCTGTAGCTTATTATCTTTATCTGCATCTTTAGTTCTTACTTGCTCTAATTCTTCAATTATTTGATTCTTAGAATTTATATCATTACATTCTATTCCAATCTGTGCAGTATTAACTAGATCAGCTAATTTATAATAACATTGTGTTTTTAAGTTTTGATAATTCTCTCCTTTTATTGCTCTTGAATTATTTACAAAACCTCTGCATCTCATATAGTCTTTAACTCCACCACCCACTCCATCTTCATCAACTATAATATTTGTTAATCTTACAGAATATTGTTGTTGTAATAACCTTATTTGTTCTACAACCTCATTTACAGCCGATTTAAGCATAGTTCTTATCTTTTTGATATGTAGCCCTTCCCAATACATTATAACTGTCTTATCGCTTCCAAATCGTGCTACATCACAACTTATGTATTTATCTCCCTGTATTCCATTTTGACTAAATAAGTTTAAAATTGCATCATATTCTATTAAATTATCATTAGTAGCATCATATTCCCAATTACCATAAAGAAGTCTTTGTTTGCTTAATTCATCTAAAGTTAATAGCTGAGATTTATAATGTTTAGAAATAAATTGATTATCATCTACTAGACTTTGTATAAACTTTCTATGATCTTTTTCTACTCCTTCTTTAGCAGGTTTATAGTATTGAGTATATACCCAATTCTTAGCAGGATTACAAGTCATTAACAGTTTAGGTATAATACCATAGTCATCTAACTTATACCTCATTCTAGAAGCTACTATGTTTTTTGCTTTTTCTGTTATTTGATTTGCTTCATCTATAAAAGCAGCAGTAATTTCTAAGGATCCTAGACTATCAAAGTTTCTATCTGATGGGTATAGAAACAAGTCTTTAAGTATTATCTCACTACCATTATAAAACTTTATGATGTTAGATCCTGCATTAAAATTGTAGTGTTTATTAGCTAAGATTCCCCAAGTCTGACAAACTTCAAAAAAAGTATTTAGAGTAGTCTTTTTTAAACTATCTAACTTTGATCTGCCCATTAAGTATCTAGTCTTAGGGTATTTAATACATAAAAGAATCAACCAACTACAACCTACCCAAGACTTACCACCACCTGCTGCACCACCAAATAATACTTCTGTTGTTTTCTTATCAAATAAGTATTCTATTGCTTGTCCTTGAGTATGAGTAAATTCAGTATCAATATTCAACCCCTTTGATATTTACATTAATTTTAATTGGTTCATCTCCTGATGTAAGATCTACTTCATTTCTTTCTACATAACCTCTTTTCTTTCCTTTAGTCTTTAAAAAAAATATAGTAGCTGAAGTATTACCATCTCCTATCTGTTTATGTAATTGACTTTCTCCAAAGTCTAATGCTATGTTTTCAATATCTTTAACTGCCTTAGCAAATTCTTCATCTTCATTTAACCATTTGTAATATGTTGAACGTGGAACATCTGCTTGTTTACAAGCTACAGTTACCACTCCTAAAGAGTTTTCTAATGCTTGTAATATTGCTTCTTTTTTTATATGTCTACTTTTGTTCATTATTTCTTATATTTTTCTTCTAATATTACAGGTACTGCATTATTCCATCTAATTGAATGATGTAATCTTTTATGTTTATTTCCCATTAAATTAATTTTAGTACAACTAGGAGAGAATAAAACAGTATAAAAAGATTTAACATAGGTACCACCATCTAAATAAAATTCTGTTAATCCACCTGTATTACTTTGTGTATCTAACTGTTCTAATCTTAAATCACATATTGTTTGAAATAAATCTCCTTTAGTTCCTAATCTTACATAAGTATTTACATCTTCGTTTATTCTACCTATAAAATTAAAAGGCCTATTTACAGAGCATATAAAAAAGTTCATAGCTTTTCTAGATAATTTTTTTGTAAAAACACTAGAGTTATCTCCACCTATAAAATCACCACCTTGTGCAATACATAATGTTTTTGCATTAGTTTGTTTATAGTAATCTAATAAACTATTAAACATTATATCTAAATTTTTTATTTTTCTAGATTTAGTTAAATATTGTTGTTTATGATCTCTAGTATATCTAAATTCTGTATAATCATCATCTAAAACTAAAAAATATTCATATCCTAGATCTTTAGCTATATCAAAAACTGCATTTCTAGCAAATACAACAACCCTATTGTCTTTAAAATTATCGCCTATATCAAATTTATTAGCATATTTTTTTTTATCAAATACTACAATTTTATCTTTATATAATTCTTTATATAAATTTAATTGACTATCATCAGTTGAACAAACAAAATATAAATTTCCTGTATACTTATATTTTTTTAATGTTTCGTATGTATAAACTTTTTTAGCCCTACCGTATGTCAATATAAATGTTGCAAATTCTTTATTCGCCATATTCATCTATGTATTGTTGTGTAATTTTTTCATTTAATGCTATATAACCTCCTTCTATTGCTTTTTTAAAATCAATAATAATTAATGCAGAATCTTCCATAAGTTCTTGTACTTCTTTATTTGAATGTATATAAAATTCTGCTATATTTTTATAATTAAATACTGTATGTCTATAAGCTGCTTTTATTAAAAATTCTTTTTCTTCTTTTTTTATATTAGATAAACCAATTTTTTTTATAAGTTCTTTAACTTTTTCTTCGTTATATAATTCTTCTTCTGTAGGTTTATTACCTGTAGGTTCATATTTTGGTGTTTCTATTTTTTGTGTATATATATTTTCATCTTCTTTATCATCTTCATTTTCCCATACATCTAATCCCCATTCATTTAATTTTACACTATCCCATTCATTAGCTAATATATCCCATTCCCATTCTCCAAAACCTACATTGTCTTTTACTATAAATTCTTTTTTTTGTTCTTCAGTAAGATCTTTAGCTATTTTTACATATACTTCTTTTAATCCTGCTTCAATACAAGCTTTATGTCGCATATTACCACCTAGTATAGTCATATCTTCATCTACAACTATAGGTCTAAGTTCTAACATTTCAGGAAATTCTTTAATAGACTTAACAAGTTTTTTAAACTTATCATCTTTTATTATTCGTGGATTGTCTTTATTTGGTTTTAACTTATTGATTTCTAGTTTCATAGTATATAATAGAATTTATTGATTTTTATTTTAATCTGTCTTTAACACCACCCCATAATTTATCTTTTCTGTTAGATAAAGTAGGTTCAGTTCTTTTAAGTGAAGGAAATCCACCAAACTCTTTTTCTACTTCTTGCATATATTCTCCACATTTAGGACATTCTGATCCAATATGACAAACCTTGTTGTCAATTATTTTCATTACAATTTTACTTAATTGTTTAGTTATTTCACATTTATTACATTGATATATTAACATAGTATTAATTTTAAAATAAAGGAGAGCATAAAAAACATTTAATTAATTATTGTGGCAATATGCCTACTCTCCTTTAAATATGACTTATTCTAACATTCTTTTTTTTCTTTTTCTCTAAATTTTTTAATTCATTTTTTAAATGATCTATAGCTTTTTGCAAACACTCATTAGGTGTATTATGTTTTCTATCACTTCTCAAAATGTAAGTAAGTGCAGTAGCACAATTATAATTTAATTCATAATCCTCTATTATATCAAATGCTTTATAGCCATATACTTTTCCTTTATAATAGTTTGGTGTCTTATCTGTATTTTTCATATATTCTTTTTATTCCTTTAAAACAATCACTTAGGCAGGTACTACAACTTGTTCCTGTATCATAGTTACTTCCATAGATTGTGTTAAATAATGTTATCATTCTTTTCTTAACTCCTTGATTTTTTGCTATTCCTGTTTTTATATCTTTCCATATTGTTAATACTTCTTCTATTAGTTCTTCAGGTATTCCTTCAGGTTGTTCAAGTTCCTTAGTCTTTAACCAATACTTCTGTGGGCATTCCATTAAACTAATACGTGCCTTGATTGACATAAAACACAAACAAACTTTGCAGCTTCCTGTAGGTCTAAAATAATAATCACAACCTTTACAAATGTCTAGTCTGTCTTTGTAAACTTTATCACTTACAAAAAACTTATTCATCTAATAAATCTTTAAGTTGTTCTCTTACTTTATCTATAGTTGTAAACAGACTGTTTCTACTAATGCCTGTTTTTTTAGCTAGTCCTGTTAAAGTATTACCTTCATAATAGTATAGTTTAAAAACATCTCTATCATACCAATAAAAACTATCTAATGCTTGATCAATTAATTCTAATTTTTGCCATTGTTGATATTCTTCAGAATTAGGTATATTATATAAATGTTTTTTATGATATACATCTGAATTATCATAAGTTATATTACTTGATCTACTATCAATATGTGTATAATACTTTTTATATTTATAATAATATGGGCTTCTAGGACTTGTAAAACTTCTTCTTAATACTACTGCACCATAACTTATA